>CWGY01000007.1_pt1 | contig 35402 bp, 26 predicted proteins | sample 678861 | NCBI WGS metagenome assembly CWGY01 (sample SAMEA3735962, study PRJEB9488) | human gut metagenome | biome: ENVO:mammalia-associated habitat; material: ENVO:feces | place: Malawi | collected 2009-02-27
ACACATCTTGCGCCGGGGGCCCGGGGGGGCCGCGGGCCGGGCGAAACGACCCGAGGAGCGCCATGCCCACGAGCCCCAACAAACCCGCAACCAGCACCTCCCGCACGCACTCGCCTCAATAGCCTCGTGCCGCCAGCCACGACAGGCACGGCACAAAACGAGGAGCGCCCGCAAGCACATGCCTGCGGGCGCCCCTCTTGTGTGACGCAATCCTCACGCGGCGCGGTCAATCTGTCGCGCCGACGCTAGTCGCCGGCCGCGGCCAGGTCCATGCCGCCAGCTCCGCGCGAGCCGCCAGTGGCACCGCCGCCACCCGAGACGCCCCACGTGCCCGTGGCAGTGGGCAGGTCCATGTGCTCGCGCTCGGTGCGCTCGGGAATCTCGCCAACGCCCTTCGTGAACGTGAGCTTGTCGCCCTCGCCCCTGTCCACGAGCACGATGTCGCCGGCATGCCAGCGACCCTCGAGCAGCTGCTCGGCCAGCGGGTCCTCCACCATCGTCTGGATGGCACGGCGCAGCGGGCGTGCGCCGTAGACCGGGTCGGTCCCCTGCTTTGCAATGAGGTCCTTCGCGGCGTCCGTGAGCTCGATGGACATGCCCTCGCCGATGAGGCGGTTGCGCAGCTCGCGCACCATGAGGTCCACGATGTTGCGCACCTGTTCGCCCGTCAGCGACTTGAATACCACGATCTCGTCTACGCGGTTGAGGAACTCGGGGCGGAAGAGCTTCTTGAGTTCGCCCATCGCGCGACTCTGAATCTCCTTGTCACCGAGCTGCGAGGCGCCGGTGCCAAAGCCCATCGTGCCCGGCTTGGCAATCTCGCGCGCACCCACGTTGGACGTCATGATGATGACGGTGTTCGAGAAGTCCACCTTGCGGCCCTGGCCGTCGGTCAGGCGACCCTCATCCAGAATCTGGAGCAGGATGTTGAAGACGTCCGGGTGTGCCTTCTCGATCTCGTCGAACAGCACGACGGAGTACGGTCTGCGCCGCACGGCCTTCGTGAGCTCGCCGCCCTCGTCGTAGCCCACGTATCCCGGAGGGGCGCCTACGAGCTTGCTCACGGCGTGTTTCTCCATAAACTCGCTCATGTCGAAGGTGGTGAGCGCCTCCTCGGAGCCAAACAGGAACTCCGCGAGGCTCTTGGCCAGCTCCGTCTTGCCAACGCCCGAGGGGCCCAGGAAGATGAACGAGCCGCCGGGGCGACGCGGGTCCTTGAGCGGCGAGCGGCTGGGGCGGATGGCGCGCGCCACGGCGCCCACCGCCTCATCCTGACCAACGACGCGCTGGTGCAGCACCTTCTCGCAGCGCAGCAGCTTGGATGCCTCAGCCTCGGAGAGGTTGGAGACGGGCACGCCCGTGATGCTGGAGACCACGCCGGCGATGTCGTTGGCGTCCACGCCCACGACGTTCTCGTCCATGCGCTTGTGCCACGCGGCCTCGAGCTCGGAGCGCTTTGCCGTGAGCTCCTTCTCCTGGTCGCGCAGCTTGGCGGCCTGCTCGAACTCCTGCGCTGCCGCGGCGGCCTGCTTGTCCGCACGCACGTGGGCAAGTTGCTCATCCACCTCGGCAATCTCGGGCGGCAGCGTCATCTTGTGCACGCGCGTGCGAGCTCCGGCCTCGTCGATGACGTCGATGGCCTTGTCGGGCAGGAAGCGGTCCTGGATGTAGCGGTCTGAGAGCGTGACCGCAGCCTCGATTGCCGCGTCCGTGTAGCGGACGTGGTGGTGCTTTTCGTAGCGGTCCTGCAGGCCGTGGAGAATCTTGAGCGTGTCGGGGATGCTCGGCTCGTTGATGTTCACCGGCTGGAAGCGGCGCTCGAGCGCGGAGTCCTTCTCAATGTGCTTGCGGTACTCGTCTGCCGTGGTGGCACCGATGACCTGGATCTCGCCGCGGCTCAGAGGCGGCTTCAGGATGCTCGCCGCGTCGATGGAGCCCTCGGCAGAGCCGGCGCCGATGATGGTGTGCATCTCGTCGATGAACAGGATGTCGTCCCCGCTCTTCTGCACCTCGGCGAGGACCTTCTTGAGACGGTCCTCGAACTCGCCGCGGTACTTGGAGCCGGCAACGAGGGCCGCCACGTCGAGCGTCCAAATCTGCTTGTTGCGCAGCATGTCGGGCACGGTGCCAGCTGCCACGAGTTGGGCCAGACCCTCGACGATGGCCGTCTTGCCCACGCCCGGGTCACCCAGGATGAGCGGGTTGTTCTTCTGGCGGCGCGCGAGCACCTGCATCACACGCTCAACCTCGAGGTCGCGGCCGATGACCGGATCGAGCTTGCCCTCGGCGGCCAGGTGCGTGAGGTTGCGCCCGTACTGCTCGAGCATGGAGGGCTCGTCGCCGGCGGCCTGCTGCTGTCGGGCGGGGCCAACGGTGACGCCGTCCGGCCCGATGCGGACCTCCTGGACCTGCGAGGCCTTGTCGTCTGACGGGGCGCTCTTCTCCATGAGCCCGTTCACGGCATTGCGCACCGCGTCGCCGGAGATGCCGAGGCGGCTCAGCGTCTCCATGGCCACGCCGTTGCCCTCGCGCACGATGCCAAGCAGCAGGTGCTCGGTGGAGATGTAGGTGGCGCCGCGGCTCATGGTCTCGCGGTAGGCGCCCTCCAGCACGCGCTTGGCGCGCGGCGTGAACGGAATGTGACCGCCGGGCACGGGCTCGCTGGCCCGCTCGGTGATCTGCTTGATGGCCTCGACCGTGTCGTCATAGGTGACGTCGAGCTTGGCGAGGGCCTGGGCGGCGATGCCGTCCCCCTCCTTGATGAGGCCCAGCAGCAGATGCTCGGTGCCAACGTACATCTGGCCGAGCGCCCTGGCCTCGTCTTGCGCGAGGCTCATGACCTTGCGCGCCTTGTCAGTAAACTTGTCGAACATGTGGGGCTCCCCCTCGGGCGCACGTCGCGGGACACGCGCCGTATCATGCGCGCGAGCCTCGAGATGCCCGCGCGACCGTGCCTAGCTGCAAATCGGTATCAGACAGTGTAGGCAATTCTGCCATATGCCACGCGCCATCCACCAATTCGTGATTTGCTCGTAGCTTACCCATGGGGGTTTGTGGGGATACGCCAGATGGGGGTTTACGCAACATTGCGTCAGTTATTTTCCTTCGCCGGAGCCGACGCCTTTCCTGCCGACGCCCACGCGCCCCTCGCCAGCACCCATGCCGCGATAGCCGAAGTAATAGGCACCACAAGGATCACACCGGCGCCGCCCGCGAAGCTCTGCAGCACCTCCACGGCCATGTAATTTGAGGAAATGAGCTGGATGGGCTGCGTGCCATAGCTAATCTGCAACAGCAGCTCGCCCGTCGCCGACCCCACAAACGCCAGGATGAGCGTCTGGCACATGGTCCCGATCATGTCGCTGCCCATCTCCATGCCAGACGAGAACAGCTCCCGCACGCCCATCCCGGGATTGACCCGCTTGAGCTCGAACAGCGGGGATGCCACAGACATGCACATGTCGATGACCGCACCCAAAGACGAGATCACCACGCTCGCAAAGAGCACCTGGGAGATGTCGAGGCCAGTATTGCCCTGGATGACGAGCAGCTCGTCGGCGCCGGCCGTGTTGAAGCCAGAGAGATGCAGCAGCCACGTGAAGAGATAGTAGAAGGCCATCGAGGCAACCAGCCCAATCGCCGCCGCAAGAACGGAGACGAGCGTCTTTCTCGTGAGCCCGTTGAGCATCGCCATGCTCCCCGCCGTGACGAGGAGCGCCGTGAGCAGCGACGCGCCAACGGGAGACATCCCCCTAAAGATTGATGGCAGCAGAAAGAGCGTGACAAGCGCCAGGGCAAACGCAAGGCCAGCGAGGCTGCGAAGGCCCTTGGCTCGGCCAACCCCCATCATAAGGGCCGCAAAGACTGCCAGGATGATGGCGACGGCGGGGAGCCGGTTGTAGTTGAACACCATAAAAAGCGGGTTGGGACCACCCGTGCCGTCGACTCGAACCGTCACCCCCGTACCCTCGCGGGCGATGACGTTCTGCGTGGGCGTGACGCTGTTGCGAATCTGCTCCACCCGCCCCGCGTACGGGCCGTCGTCGATGCGCACCTCAAGCTCCTGCGAACCGGCAACCTGGCCGGTGTCCTCGTCAACAACGAGGTCTTCGGAGATGACACGAGTCACGATGCCGCTCGTGTAGGTTGAGCCCTCGTTGTTGTAGACCGAGAAGTCATTGGGGTTCGCGAGGTTCCATGCGAGCGCCGCCGCAATCGCGAGAACCATGGCCGCCACCACGATGATGGTGTCGTGGATGCTTACTTCCTGCTGCGTGTTGGACATATGACTCCAGATGAACGATTCCGAGAGGGACACAAGGGCGCCCCGCCGTCATGGCAGGACGCCCCTCGTGCGAGATTGCGTCTGACCTGTGAACTGATGCCTAGTTCTTGCGCGTCTTCAGGTACACGCCAAGCCCAATGGCGACAGCCGCTACGACGGCCACCGCGATGACGGGACCCACGGGGAAGGTGTCGCCCGTCTGCGGGAGCTTCTTGCCGCTCCTGGACGAGGAGACCTGATTGGCATGGCCGTTATCGGCCTTGCCCGTCATGTTGCCGTTCCAGTTGCCGCCGTTCTGGTTGGCGCCGTTGTTGTCCGTGCCGCCCGGGACGTTGGGCGTGCCCGGCTGGTTGGGCGCGTTCGGAGTGTCGGACGTGCTCGGCGTGTCGGGCGTGCTCGGCTGGTCGGACTTGCGCGTGATGGTGAACGAGTCAATCGGCGTCCACTGCGCGACCTGCGTGTTGTCGTCCTCCGTCTGATACATCTTGAGCGAGAAGGAGTTCTCGGTCACGTCCGCCACGATGATGGACGGGTTGTTCTGCTGCCAAGAGTAGGCGGAGTAGTTGGGGTACTTGCCGCCAAGCGAGTCGTTGAGCGCGTAGTACTTGGAACCCGAGGCGGAGTCGGCCGTGATATAAAGCACGTCGCCATCGACGGGGTTCGTCACCTCAGTGGGGGCGGCGTCGCTGCCGTTGCCGTAGGTGTACTTCTCGGCGGCGGAGGCGCTCGGGTTGCCATTGGCGTCGAGCATGTAGCTACGGGTGTAGTAGTGGTCGTGGCCGGTCAGCACCACGTCGATGCCCAGCTTGGAGAGAATCGGCGTAAGGTTTGCGCGCAGGTTCTTGATCTGCGTGTCGCTGTAGTGCGAGGCCACGCTGAACGGCGCATGGTGGAACGTGACGACCTTCCACGTAGCCTTCGGATTGGCGGCAATGGCCTGCTCCATGAAAAACTGGTGCGCGGAGAGGTCTGAGGTGTTCGAGTTCAGCGACATGAACAGCACGCCGTTGTAGGTGAACCAATAGTCCGCGCTCTCCGCGCCGGCCTTGCTGGCGCCGTAGTTGGAGAGGTTCGGCAGGTTGTAGTGCGAGGTGTAGAGAACGCTGCCGGCGTCGTGGTTACCCACATCGGTTGCGAGGGTGAGGCTGCGCATAGCAGCGGGTTTGGCAAAGAGGTCGTACTGGGCCTGCTGCCGCAGGGTTGCCGCGCCCGTCTTGTTCACCTGGTCGCCCACAGAGAGCAGGAAGCTCGCGTTGGGCACCTGCGCATAGGCCTGGTTGATGGACACGTCCCATTTGGCGCCGTCCTGCTCGTCATTGCCGCCCGCACCAATCTGCGGGTCGCCGGCGATGAGGAAGCTGAACGCGCCGCCCGAGCCCTGGGCCTGCGTGGTGAAGGTATAGGTGCTGGACCAACCCTCGTCATCGCTGCCCACACGGTAGGCATAGGTAGTGCTCGCCGCAAAGCCGGCCGCCGTGGCCCTATAGGTGGCGTAGCCGGCGGAGACGGGATCGCCGTCCGTGCGAGAGGCGTTGACGGTCTTCACGCCGTCCGCAGGCAACTCGTCGCCCGCCTTGAAGGCGGAGGGAACGACGGCATACTGCACCTTACCGGCACCGGTGGCCGTGCTCAGCCAGTTGAAGTTGCGCTGGGTCTCGTCCGAGCCGATGTTCACGAAGACGTTCTTGACGCCCGCCTTCGCAGGCTTGTCAGGGGTGTCGGGGTCGGTAGGGTCAACCGAGGTCTTGAGCGTGAGGTTCGTCACGTCAAGGTAGATGTCGGAGCTGGAGGCGCGGCCGTTGTGCAACTCCACCGAGATCACGTTGCCCGTGGGCTTGAGGTTGAGCTTGGCCACGTCTGTGAAGTTGACCTCGCCGGTCTTAGGGTCGCTGGCGTTGGAGCCACCGTAGTTGTCCGTGCCGTAGATGGGGTCGGCGCCGTCCTTGGTGTGGTTGTCAAACTCGCCAATCACCTGGCCGTTGATGGCAACGATGGCCGCATCGTCATAGTCAACGGAGCCCGTGATGGCCTTGACGGCGCTCACGTCCGCAACGTCGAACGTGGTGCGGAAGAAGTAGACCGGGATGTCATCGCCCGAACCATCGGACTTGTACTGCATAAGGAGAGTCTTGGGCATGCAGTCCTTGCCGGCGGCGTTCTGTCCCAGCGAGGCAATCTCGCCCCTCTTGGCGCCGAACGAGCCCGCGGCGCTCTTCCAGTCCGCACCGGTCACGACGCCGCTCGTCTGCCAGCCATCCGCCGGATGCACGCCATTATCCACGTACTGCCACGTGGTGGCGGTGCCCGCGATGACCGGGTTCTCGCTCGCAGCCTGGGCCGTTATCGAACCGGCAGCGAAGACAACGACGGCAAGCACCACGGCGAGCACGGCGCACAGCCTAGCGCTCATGCTGATCCGAGCATGCCTCATGCCGCTTGAGTCCGGCACTCCATTCCTTTGGTTCCCCATACCTTCCCCTTTCGGATTGCCGACGACGTTGCGTCCACACGCCACGCGGGCTGAGAAGGCTCCTCGCACAGAGCCCCAATTCCGCCATGCGTCGATTGGATGGAGGCACGCAGACACACTTTGTGAAGTATGAGTTGGCCGCATTAGGCAACGGTAATGAAGGCATGGGAGCGCAAGCCACCGTGTAAGCCCTTCGTCTCAGCTGGGTAATGATGTGTCCGTTTTGCCAATTTGGCAGCATCCGGACCAGAGGACTTACCCATATGAAAAGGGCGCCCGTCGCAGGTAAGTTGCGACGGGCGCCTGAGCGCTCATAGATGACTGATGACGCGGATGGCAACGTGAGGACGGCGTCCGCGATGCCCACCCCGAAGCGTTAGCAGAGCTTCGCGCCCGCCGGAATCGAGCTGTCGAGCTGCAGGACGTTCAGGCGCTCCTGCGCGTCGTCGCCCTCGCCCTCCTTGTGCACGGCGCTGATGATCATGCCGCAGCTGGGGATGCCCATCATCTTGCGGGCGGGGAGGTTCACGATGGCCACGAGCGTCTTGCCCACGAGGTCCTCGGGCTCGTAGTAGGCGTGGATGCCGGAGAGAATCGTGCGCGGCTCGTCCGTGCCGTCGTCCAGCTTGAACTGGAGCAGCTTCTTGCTCTTGGGCACGGCCTCGCACTCGAGCACCTTCACCACGCGGAAGTCGCTCTTGCAGAAGGTGTCGAAGTCCACGAGGTCTGCAAGCTGGGGCTCAACGTGCACCTGGCTGTAGTCCAGGGTGGGGAGCTTGGGCGCCACGACATCCGGGTTGCCTGCGACCTCGCCCGCGGCGGCCTTAGCCTCGGCCGCACCGGAGACCTGGCCGCGCTCGGGCTTCATGTGCGGGAACAGCAGCACGTCACGGATGGACGCCTGGTTGGTGAGCAGCATGACCACGCGGTCGATGCCGATGCCGATGCCGCCCGCCGGCGGCATGCCGTACTCGAGCGCACGCACGTAGTCGGCGTCGAACTGCATGGCCTCGTCGTCGCCGGCGTCGCGCTCGGCAATCTCGGCGTGGAAGCGATCGGCCTGGTCAACCGGGTCGTTAAGCTCGGAGAAGGCGTTCGCATACTCGTGCCCGGCAATGACCAGCTCAAAGCGGTGCGTGAGGCGCGGGTCGTCCTCGCGGCGCTTCGCGAGCGGCGACACCTCAACCGGGTAGTCCACCACGAACGTGGGGTTCACGAGAGACGGCTCGCCCAGCTCGTCGTAGAGCTCGGCGATGAGCTTGCCAGCGCCCCACTCGGGCTTGGCCTCGATCTGGTGGGCGGCGCAGAGCTCGCGCAGGTGCTCGACGGGCGTGTCGAGATCCACCTCCTCGCCAATCGCGTTGCTCACGACCTTGGTCATCGGGACGCTCGGCCAGGTGCCGGAGAGGTCAATCGTGGTGCCCTGGAACTCGATCTGCTCGGAGTCGTTCACACGGGCGTTGGCGGCCTTGATGACGCCCTCGGCCAGCTCCTTCATGCCCTCGAGGTCGGAGTAGGCGCGGTAGGCCTCCATCGTGGTGAACTCGGGGTTGTGCGTGAGGTCCATGCCTTCGTTGCGGAAGATGCGGCCAATCTCGAAGACCTTCTCGTAACCGCCCACGAGCAGACGCTTGAGGGGAAGCTCGGTGGCGATGCGAAGGAAGCACTCCTGGTCGAGCGCATTGAAGTGCGTGATGAACGGCTTGGCCGTGGCGCCACCCTGGATGGTCTGCAGGACCGGCGTCTCCACCTCCATGTAGCCGTCGCCCTCCATGTAACGGCGGAACTCGCTCACGATGGCCGAGCGCTTGCGGAAGGTCTCGCGCACGTCGTCGTTGACGATGAGGTCAACGTAGCGCTGGCGGTAACGGGTCTCCTTGTCGGAGAGGCCGTGGAACTTCTCGGGCAGCGGGCGAATCGACTTCGAGAGCAGACGCACGGAGGTGGTGGCCAGCGACAGCTCGCCGCGGCGCGTGCGCATCATGGTGCCGGTGGCCTCGACGATGTCGCCCAGGTCGAGCGGGCGCAGGGCGCGCATGGCCTCCTCGCCCATGTTGTCGATGCGGCAGAAGAGCTGCATCGTGGCCGAGGGGTCCTGCAGCACGATGAAGCAGACCTTGCCCTGGCCGCGCTTGGCGCGGATGCGGCCGGCGACAGTGTGGACGGTGCCCTCGGGGTCGTCGCCCTCGGCAAGCTCGGCGTAGCGGGCGAGCAGGTCTGCCGCGTGGGCGGTCACGTTGCTGTGCTCGGGATAGGCCTCCTGGCCGGCGTCGAGCAGGGCCTGACGACGGGCAAGGCGGTGGGTGCGCTCGTCAGCGGCGGCATCGGGCGCGACGGCGGCCTCGGCGGCGTTCACGGACTTGTTCTCCTCGGACATACATGCTCCTTAGACGGCAAAGCGCCCCTCCCGCAGGAGATGCGGAAGGGACGCTGGCGGTACGTTCGCTCGCGCCCTTAGCGCGAGATCTTGGTGATGGTATAGCTGCGGGTGGCACCAGACGGGCTGGTGACCTCGACGACGTCGCCCCTGGCGTGACCCATCAGCGCGGAGCCCACGGGGCTCTCGTTGGAAATCTTGTGCTCGAGGGAGTTGGTCTCGGTGGTGCCCACGATGGTGAAGGCCACCTTCTTGTCCTTGCCAACCTCCTGAATCTCCACGGTGCAGCCGATGGACACGGCCATCACGTGGCCGGCACCCTCGGAGACCTTGGCCGTGGACAGAATCTTGCGAATCTCGGCGATACGGGCCGCGTTCTTGGACTGCTCCTCCTTCGCGTCGTCGTACTCGGAGTTCTCGGAGAGGTCGCCGAAGTCGCGCGCAACCTTGATGCGCTCGATGATCTCGGTGTCGTGCTCTCCCTCGCGCCACGCGAGCTCCTCGACGAGCTTCTGACGGCCTTCGGGGGTGAGGATGATCTCAGTCTCTGCCATGGTTCGCTTTCTTGCTCATGGGCCTACGTACCAGGCCGCGGCGCTGCGCCGGGGCCAAGAGCGGCGCGGCTGGGCCGGCCACTCAGATTGCAAGCGCCTCGCACCCGGTCTGCCGGGCGCAAGGCGCTGAGTTCACGCTAGTCGAGCTTGTGGCCGCACTTCTTGCAGAACTTGTTCTCGGCCGGGTTCTCTGCGCCGCACTCGGGGCAGAACTTGTTGGCGTCGGCGTCATCGGAGTCGTCATCGTCGTCGGAGTGCTCGACCACGACGTCCTCGGCCTCCTTGGAGCCAGACTTGGCGTCGGTCTCGCCCTCAATCTCGTCCATGCCCTCACGGACGCCCTTGACCGTCTTGCCAAGGGTCTTGCCGAGCTTCGGAAGGTTCTTCGGCCCGAAGATGATCAAGACGACAGCCAGAATGATAATGAGCTCAGGAGCTCCAAGTCCAAAAATCATGTGCGATTTCCTCTCCGGACAACCCCTCGTGGGCGTGCTTTTGCGTGCGTAATCGCGGGTGGTGCTGAGGTGCAATTTCGTTAGTATACTAGCCCTGCCGCGGTTGCGTCAGCAGGAGACTATAAGCCTTTGGCCGGCTGCTCGTAATCGCCACACCGCGATTTTTGGCCATCATATGGTTCTCGGCCACCCATGCCCTTCGCCGGGGCACTTGGACAAGGAGCCTCGCGTGCCCACTCCCCTCATCGTTATGCTTGTCATCATTGCCTGCGCCGCCCTCTCCTGGGGCGCCCATGTGCTCATGATCCGTGCGCTGGCGTGGCGCGGGGTCACGATGGAGCGCACGAGGTTTGGCCTGGCACTGCTGTTCGACACCGCCGACGAAGACGGGACGCCCGTGCGCATGCTCAACGTGAACGGCGCGTTCCAGAGCGCGTGCTACGCAACGCCGGGGCTCTGCTGCGAGCTGGCCTGCGCCTACCAGCGCGACGAGGCCGAGGTTGTGGCCGCGCTCCCCCGTCTGAGAAGCGCTGTGGTGATTGGCGGGGGCGGGTTCTCGTTCCCCAAGTGGCTCGTGCGCCACCTGCCGCCCGTGCGCGTGACCACGGTGGAGATAGACCCCAAGATCATCGAGATTGCGCGCCAAAGCTTCTACCTCGCGGATGTTGAGCGAGAGCTCGCCGGGAGCGGCCGCTTCGACGTCGTGTGCGCAGATGGCTGGGAGTGGCTTCGCGCGCAGGACGAGCCCGCAGACCTCATCGTGAACGAGGCGTTCTCTGGCAGCCGTCCGCTGGGACCGCTCGGTACGGAGGAGGGCGCCCGGCTTGTGCATGGGCGCCTGAGTGAGGGCGGCGTCTACCTCGCCAACGTGCGATGCCCGCTGAAGGGGCGTCGCTCGAGCGTGCTCCACGAAACGCTTGCGGTGTTTTCGCGCGAGTTCGCGCACGTGTGGCTCCTTTCGGAAGACGTTGGCGACAGCCGTCGGCCTGGCAACAACACGCTCGTGGCAAGCGACTGCGACCTGGCGGCAGCCGGCTGCACGCCGCTGGCGGGACACGAGTGGAGGGCGAACGCGTAGAAGGGCGACCACTGCTAGGAGCACGCAATAAGAGCAGGCGAAAGTGGATACACAATCATGTCGGAACTCAGCTCACGACATGATTTGGAAGCCCGCACCACGGGGTTCGCACGACTTCAACACCCGTGCGGGCACCGCGTCCACACACGCATGAAGACCACGTAGGCACGCTGCCGACACATGAAAAAAGCCGCCAGCAATGCCGACGGCCTCAATCCAGATGGTCGGGTTGACTGGATTTGAACCAGCGACCTCTCGGTCCCGAACCGAGCGCTCTACCAAGCTGAGCCACAACCCGAAGCGAGAGAGAATATTACCAGACTTTTTCGCGCATGCCAACATCTTTTTTTGTCGGGCCTTCGTCACAGCGTCGACGGCCATCACCGTTTAGGCAACGGTATGAACGGCCCACGCGCGCCAGCCATGCCGGCATTGTGCCTCCTGAGCTATACGGGCAGCCGCGTCGTCGCTCTCGCAAAGCGCAAACGAGCAGGAGCCGGAGCCCGTGACCATCGAGCCCAGCACGCCCTCCTGCCCCGCAAGCCACGAAGACACGCGCGCCACCTCGTCGCAGAGCGAGCAGGCGGCCGGGGCCAGGTTGTTGCAGAGCTCTGCCGCCATGGCCTTCACATCGCCCGAGGCCAGGGCCTCGCACGCCCGCTCATAGCCAGCGGGCGCCTCGCCCGCGCGGTCGAACTCCGCATACGCCTCTGCCGTGGACACGCCATCCTCGGCAGGCATCACAAGGGCCACGGGCACTTCGAGGCCCGGGAACGTGCGCTCGAGCACATCACCCGCACCAAGGTATAGGCCGGGCCGAGGATCAAGGAAGAACGCCACGTCGGCGCCCACGCGGCGGGCCACGGACACCACGCGCTCATCGAGCGCGTCCACGCCCCATCGCTCTGCAAGCGCGCGAAGCACGGCGCCGGCATCGGCCGAGGAACCGCCAAGCCCAGCCTTCTCGGGAATGCGGGCCGTAACCTCAATGTGCACGCGGGACTCCATGCCCAGCGCCCCGGCAAGCAGGGTCGTGGCCTTCCACACCGTGGTCCTTTCAGGCACAACCTCGAGCGCCGGTGCATGGTGCACCGAAAGCTCGGGGGCATCCGTCACCACGATGGTATCGCACAAGGAAATCGGCACCATGACGGAATCGACGCGGTGGTAGCCGCGCGCGTCTCTCTCGTCATGAATGCCGAGGTAAAGGTTGACCTTGCAGGGTGTCTCAATGACCTGACGGCCCGTCACGCCAGCTCCGGGCTAGTCGAGGGGCTCGGCAGGCGCGTAGTCGAAGAGGCACTCGCCGCTCTCATAGTCGAACAGTTCGACGGTGCCCGTGAGCACGTCGACGTACTGATAGCTCTGGCGCGCGGTGCGGCCGCGACGCTCCTCGACCTCGACCACGAACAGCGAAGGGTGCGCCTGGACCAGCGTGCCCGTGCGCTCGACGATGCGCGAGCGGCCCATGTTGGCCCTGACCTTCATGCGCTCGCCCTTGAGGCTCAGCAGCTTCTCGCGAATCTCATCAATCTTGTTAACGGTAGGAACTTCGTTCTCCATGCCACGCTCTCTGTTTCCGGCCGCTACCATTCAAACAAGGCGGCCGCCCCAACGGCGGCGCACTGCAAAAAGGCAGAAAGCAGCCATGTTGTTTTCGCACGATTTCTTATCGTAGTCTGCAGAATCACGTGCCTCGAGCCAAAGGGGAAAGGAACGCAGAATGAACATGGAGCACAACGGGGACGAGGACACGGCCGCACGCGCCGACGGCCAGGCGAACGAGTGCGAGAGCAGGCGACAGAAGGCCTGCGACGCCGGGCAATCGAGCGCAGGCAAGCAGCTGGACGCATGCGGCACCGGGCAGGCAGACGCATCCGAGCAGCCCGTCGTCCCCGCCGGCACGCTCAGCCTCGAGCGCGCCGGACGCGTCATGGACAACCTTGAAAAGATGGGCATGCGCCAGCTCATCGTGGCCGACCCGACGTCCATCTGGTACCTCACGAAGTACTGGAACATCCCCTGCGAGCGCTTTTACGCCCTCTACCTTGCGCGCGAGAAGGCGGGCGCGCCCGTTGAGGCCACGATGTTCTGCAATCGCCTGTTTCCGGACGCCTCCGGCGTGGGCGCCCAAATCATCACGTTTGACGACACCGAGAATCCGATTCCCCTGGTTGCCGGCATGACCCGCCACGACGAGCCGCTCGGCGTGGACAAGGTGCTCGCCGCTCGCTGGCTGCTGCCGCTCGTGGACGCGGGCGCGGCCAGTGAGTTCCGCCTGGGCTCCCCCGCTGTCGACGACGCCCGCTCCATCAAGGACGCCAAGGAGCTCGACCTCATGCGCGCCGCGTCGGCCACCAACGACCAAGCGATGGCGTGGCTCCGCGCCCAGGTGCGCGAGGGCGTCACCGAACACGAGATTGCGGGCGGCCTTTTGGCCGAGTATCGTCGCCTTGGGGCACAGGACCACAGCTTCACACCCATCGTGAGCTTTGGCGCCAACGCGGCCGACCCGCACCACGAGCCCGACGGCACAGTGCTCAGGCGCGGCGACGTGGTGCTCTTTGACGTGGGCTGCAAGCGCGACTCGTACTGTTCGGACATGACGCGCGCGTTCTTCTGGGGCGAGCCGAGCGAGAAAGCGCGCGAGGTGTACGAGACCGTGCGCCGCGCCAACGAGGCCGCCGAGGCCATCGTGCGCCCGGGCGTGACGTTTGCCGAGATAGACCTCACCGCACGCCGCATCATCGAGGACGCCGGCTACGGCGAGTACTTCACGCATCGGCTGGGTCACCAGATTGGGCTTGAGGACCATGAGCCCGGCGACGTCTCCAGCGCGCACGACGAGCCGGTACGGGTGGGCCAGTGCTTCTCGATCGAGCCGGGCATCTACCTGCCGGGCGAGGTGGGTGTGCGCATCGAGGACCTGCTCATCGTGACCGAGGACGGCTGCGAGGTCATGAACCGCTACCCCAAGGAGCTGACGGTGCTGGAGTAGCCAGCCGCCGAGACGAGAAGCTGGCGGCGCTGGAGCCGGTCATCACGTATCTCGAGGGAGCCGCGGCGCCCGACCGAGCCTTATCAGAGGCATCGAAGTTGCCCGAAGACGCGTTTTCGGCTCTAGGTGCGCTCTCGGACTCCGGCCCCGGTTCGCAATCACCGCCCTCCCAATTCTCGCAACGCGGCTATGCATCACGGCATAGAAATGGCCGGTCGGAGCAGCGAGGCTCCGACCGGCCATTTGTTTTTTGTAGGTTGCCCATCAGGAGATGGGGCCGAATCAGAGATGAGGCCAAACAGGCGTCTTAGTACAGGCCCTCGCACTTGGAGAGGGCGGCCTCGTCGGCAACGACGACGCAGTTGGTGTGCAGCTGCAGGATGGAGGCGGGGCACTGCGGCGTCACCGGGCCGAAGCACATGTCATACACGGCCTGGGCCTTCTTCTCGCCGTTGGCCACCATGAGAATCTGGCGCGCGTACATGATGGTCTGGGTGCCCATCGTGTAGGCCTGGCGCGGCACGTCCTCCTCCTTCTCGAAAAGGCGACTGTTGGCCTTGATCGTGGACTCCGTGAGGTCAACGCAGTGCGTGCCCTTGGAGAAGTGGTCATCCGGCTCGTTGAAGCCGATGTGACCGTTGTTGCCTATGCCAAGAAGCTGCAGGTCGGGATAGCCAGCGTCGGCCACGATCTTGTCGTAGGCCTTGCAGGCCTCCTCGGCATTGGGGTTGGCGCCGTCGGGCACGTGCGTGTTCTCGATGTCGATGTTGATGCCGGAGAAGAACTCCTTGTTCATGAAGTAGTGGTAGCTCTGGGGATCATCGTGCGTGAGACCACGGTACTCGTCCAGGTTGTAGGTCTGGACCTGAGAGAAGTCCACATCGCCCTTCTTGTACCACTCGATGAGCTGGTGATAGGCGCCAATGGGCGTGGTGCCCGTGGCGAGCCCAAGCACGCAATCCGGCTTGAGGATGACCTGGGCGGAGATGATGTTGGCCGCCTTGCGGCTCATATCCTCGTAGTCCTTGGCCTTGATGATCTTCATAGCGCGTCCCTTCTAATCGATTGCGGGACGCAGATACGCCCCGCTTGCGGCCCGCGTCGGCCGCAACCAACGTGAGGCGCGAACCACCTGGGCGAGGTCGCGTGCTATGGGTTCACTCGGCATGTCGGGGCCCCAGCCCATCCACACCGGGCCTGGGCAAAAGTCCCAGGCAGCCTTATCTTAGCGCGCAAGGAAGGACGAATGTGCGCTCTTTTCCTGACGCCCGCGCACCCGCGCAGGAGGCGCGCCCCAAACAATCATGCGGTCAAACAAATTGGTCGTCGCCGGCCTGGACGGGGCGCCGCCGGCCTGGACGGGCCATCGCTGGTTGAGCGGGCGCCGCCAACTTGGACGAGCCGCAGCAAGTCTGCATAGGGTGTCGCCCACCTGAGCGAGCCGTTTCCAATCTGGGTAGACCTACGCTGGTCTAAGCAGGCCGTCATCAATTCGAGCGTGCCATCGCCGATCCGGTCAAGCCATTTGCTAGCCCAGACGCTCCGCGAGCTGCGCCAGCGCGCGGGCGCGGTGCGAAATGGCGTTCTTCTCCGCCGGCTCAAGCTCGGCCATCGTGCGACCGGGCGTGTCCGCGGGCCAAAACAGCGGATCATAGCCAAAGCCGTGCTCGCCGCGCGGCTCGAAGCCAATCATGCCCTCGCAATCGCCCTCGCCGGTGACCACGATGCCATCCGGGCGCACGAGCACCACGCTGGAGTGAAAGCGTGCCGTGCGATCGGCATCCGCCACGCCTTCCATCTCGCGCATGAGCTTGGCGTTGTTGCGGGCATCGTCACCATGGACGCCCGCCCAACGAGCGCTCATAATGCCTGGCTCCCCACCCAGCGCATCCACCACAAGGCCGGAGTCGTCGGCCACCGCGGGAAGGCCCGTCTCCTCGAGCGCGGCCTGAGCCTTGATGATGGCGTTCTCGGAAAACGCGTCGCCGTTCTCGACCGGATCGGGAAAATCGCCGAGCTCACCAAGGGCATAGAACGCCACGCCCGGCATCACCGGGGCAAGGATTGCCTCAATCTCGGCGACCTTGTGGGCATTGCCCGTTGCCACCACAACGGTGCTCTGCGGGTCCAGTGCGCTGATGTCTACCTGTCCCATGCAATACTCCTATCGCGTAAATCCCGTGACCTCATCCTGCAGGGCGCACAGCCGCTTGATGCCCGCCTCGCCCATGTCCAGCAACTCGTTGAGCTGCGCGCGGGAAAGAGTCGAGCGCTCGCCGGTGCCCTGCACCTCCACGATGCCGCCGTCGGCAGTACCCACGAGGTTGAGGTCCACATCTGCGTGGCTGTCCTCGGGGTAGTCAAGGTCCAGCAGCGGCACGCCGCCCACGATGCCGGCAGAGATGGCGGCAACCTGGCCGGTGAGCGGCAGGCGCTTGATCTTGCCGAGCTCGATGAAGTGCATGAGCGCGTCGTGCAGGGCCACCCAGCCGCCCGTGACACTCGCCGTGCGCGTGCCGCCGTCTGCCTGGAGCACGTCGCAGTCCACCGTGATGGTGAACTCGCCGAGGTGGTCCAGGTCGCAGACGGCGCGCAGGCTCCGGCCAATGAGACGCTCGATCTCCATGCTGCGCCCCTTGCGGCCCTTGTACTCGCGCTTCGTCCTCGTGCTGGTGGACGCCGGCAGCATGGCGTACTCGGCCGTCACCCAGCCCTTGCGGCTGGCGCGGCGCCACGCGGGCAGCTGCTCCTCGATGGTGGCGGTGCACATGACGCGCGTGTCGCCAAACTCGGCGAGGCACGAGCCATGGGCGTTTTTCATGACGTTGCGCGTGAGGGTGACGGGGCGCATCTTATTGGCGGCACGGCCCTCGGGGCGACGCTCGGGCGTGATGTTATCAGACATGGGTCTCCTTACGTTGAGGCGTGGACTGCCAAGGGGCGAGTCGCTGGGTTGGAGCGCAAGCAGCCGAGGGACGGGCTCGCCAAGCCACGCGAGCAGGCGCGACCTCCCGGGTCGGCGATCGGACAGGCAGACGCATCGCGAGCAGCCGGCTCGAAGCCATGCCCACGACCCTGCTCCGAAAGAGCCTCGGCTACTCCACCGGGTCGTCCGCAAGGGCGCCGAGGGTGTCGAGATCGATGTGCTCCACGGAGTCGATGGGATGCCCAAAAATGAACTTCCCTGCCACGGCAAACGACGTGATGTCGTCCGAGGTGGTGGCGAAGCGGTACTTGGGCTCCCCGCCCGCGCCGAGGTCGGCTGCGGCCGGCGTGGCTAGCTCGTCGCGGCGCGCGAGAATCTCGGCCACCTCGCGGGCCGTCTCCTCGGCCGAGCTCACCGTGCGGACATCTGGCCCCAGCGCTGCGCCAATCTCGCGCGCAAGCAGCGGGAAGTGCGTGCAGCCAAGCACCACCGTGTCGATGCCGCGACCAAGCAGCGGCTCCACGTTGCGAGCGGCAAGCTCGCGAACCTCGGGCGTGTCAAAGACGCCCCTGCTCTCCATCCAGTCCTCGTGCAGGTGCGTGCCCGAGGCGAGCTCGCGTTCCACGTAGTCCACGAAGCTGCCGGCGGCGGCTTGCGTCACGCGGACACCGGCATCGAGATTATGGATGGCACGCGCATAGGCGCCCGAGGCCACCGTGCCAGACGTGGCGAGCACGCCCACCCGACGCGTGCGCGTGGCCTGGATGGCCGCACGGGCACCCGGCTCGATGACGCCGATGACGGGGACGGAGAGGGCGCGCTGGATGACGTCGAGCCCGGCAGCCGTGGCGGTGTTGCAGGCGATGACCACGAGCTTGACGTCGTGGTTCTCGAGCCAGCGGCCCACCTGGCGCACGAAGAGGCGGACCTCGGACTGCTCGCGCGTGCCGTAGGGGCAGCGCTTCGTGTCGCCCACGTAGTAGATGGCCTCGGCAGGCAGGCGGCTCGCGATGGCGCGGGCCACGGTAAGGCCACCCAGGCCGGAGTCGAAGATGCCGATGGGCTTGCTGTTGACAGGAAGGTCCGGCAGGTCGAGCGCGGCGCCTGGGTCGAAGCCGTCGCCGGGATGGTTCGCAGACATGCAGCCTCCACAAAAAGGGCCGCGCCCTGAGGGTGCGGCCCCGGACTCTCTGGTGGGCGAGGAAAGCTCCATGCCCCCGTCGCCGGGGGCCGGGTTGTTCTCTGGTGGGCGATGAGGGATTCGAACCCCCGACCTTAGGCGTGTAAAGCCCCTGCGCTACCACTGCGCCAATCGCCCGTTAGCATTGGGAGTGTAGCACAGGGATTTGGCGCGGCAGCCAGGCAGGTGAGCCCGCGTATACTTGTGCGCATGGATACCATGAATGAAGTCGCCTGTAGCGTCGGCGCAACCAACACACCGTCAACCTCTTCTAGTTGCGACAACGAGGCGACGTTCGCCGCCGTAACCCTTGCGGGCGTCCAAAACCTGCTCGCGCGACACACCATCCTCCTGCGCGGCCTCGCAGACGGCTGCGGCGCGGCGGAGACCCCCGTCACCGGCGCCGCCTGCGACTCACGCTGCGCGCGCCCGGGCAACGTCTTCTTCTGCAAGGGCGCTGCGTTTAGGCCGGCGTTCCTTACGAGCGCGCTTGAGAAGGGCGCCATCGCCTACATCTGCGAAGAAACTCGCGCAAACGAGCTCGCCGCCGTGGCACCGAGCACGCCGGCGCTCGTGACCAGCGACATGCGCAAGGCTATGGCCTACGTCTCAGCCACGAGCTTCCACCGCCCAGACCACGCACTGCCCATGGTGGGCATCACTGGCACGAAGGGCAAGTCTACCTCGGCCTATATGCTTCGCTCGATTATCGACGCAGCTCACGGAGCCAAGACGTGCGGCATCATGGGCTCCATCGACACCTATGACGGGGTGGAGGACGCCGAGTCCACCAACACCACGCCCGAGGCGCCAGACCTGTGGCGCCACCTCGCCAACGCCCGCGACGCGCACCTTGCCGCCATGGTGATGGAGGTCTCCAGCCAGGCACTCAAGTACGACCGCTCCCTTGGCGTGGACCTTGACGTGGCCGCCTTCCTGAACATCGGCACCGACCACATCTCCCCCGTTGAGCACCCCACCTTCGAGGACTACTTCTCCAGCAAGCTGCGCATCTTTTCCCAGTGCAAGAATGCCGTGGTAAACCTGGGTACGTCGCATCTCGACCGCGTGCTTTCTGCTGCTGGTGCCGCCTCTGGCGTGAACGGCAAGGCGCCGCGCCTCGTGACCGTCTCCACCGCGGGGCCGGACGCCGTGGAGTGTGGCAGCTGCGACATGGTCTACCCCGACGTTTGGGCCACTGACATTAAGCCCGAGGGCTCGCGCCTCACCTTTGTGGCGCACGGCTTTGAGGGGCTTGCGAGCATTGGTGCGGCCGCAGGCGCCAATTATTCCAGCCCGAGCGACGCGGACCCCTCCGCAGGCACTAACGGTTCCGCTACGAACGGCATCATCTCCTCGGCTGCCGCAAAGGCTGGCAATACCGAGCAGGCCGCCAGCACCGACCCCGCCGAATGGTCACTGCCCGTCACCATCAACTTCCCCGGCCTCTTTAACGTGGAGAACGCCCTCGCGGCCATCGCCTGCGCCGAGCTGTTGGGAATCGAGCGCAAGCATATCGCCGCAGGCCTGGCAGCCTGCCGCGTGCCGGGGCGCATGGAGCTCATCGGCAAGCCCAACGCCCAGGTGCTCTGCGTAGTGGACTACGCGCACAACACCCTCTCCTACCAGAGCTTCTTTGCCTCCATGGCCAAGGAGTTCCCGGGCAGGCGCATCGTGGCGCTCATCGGCGCGCCGGGCGGCAAGGCCTACGAGCGCCGCAGCGAGCTGCCGCGTGAGGCCGCGCGCTGGGCGAGCCACATTGTTGCCACCGAGGAGGACCCGGCGCACGACTCCAACGAGGATATCTGCCGCGAAATGGACGACAACGTGCCCGTCGGCGCCACGCTCGCAGACGGTACACCCGTGACCCACGAGTACGTGCTCGACCGCCAGGAGGCCGTGGCCCGCTGCCTGGACGTGGCCCTGAGCTATGGCGAGCCCGCGCTCGTGTGCCTGCTGGGCAAAGGAGACGAGACGCTCATCCACCGCGGCGACCGCTTCGAGCGCATGGTTCCGGACGGTGACGCCTTCCGCGCGGCGGCGACGGAGCGGGGCATCGAGCTCTAGGGCGTGAGACATTCCGGGGTCCTGCGGCACGCCGGGGTCCGTTCGCGAACCTCTCGGCCGCCCGTCCGCATTTCGGGCCATAATCGATACGACTGACATACTGGGCCGCGGCCCTGCGCGCGGCGCCGCCACAACCGAGAGGACGTGCCCATGACCACCGCCTATCCAACCTTCCCCGAGCACCCCACCGGCGAGCTTGCCGAGCGCCTGCGCAAGATTCGCTACATCATCACCGACGCGGACGGCACCATGTTCACCGGTGCCAAGGCAACGGTGAACACCGCCGGCCAGCCCAGCGCCGAGCTCGTCAAGATTCTCGTTGAGCTGCAGCTCGCCGGAGTCTCCGTGATTCCCTGCACGGGCCGCAACCGCGCCATGATTCAGGAGGACGCCCGCGTGCTGGGCTTCCCCGGCTGGATCGCAGAGATGGGCAGCGTGCTCTGCACCCGCCAGTCCAGCCAGCCCGAGTGGCACTACTTCTGCGGCTCCATGCCCTACGAGGAGGGCTGCGGCAAGACACCGCACGACGTCATCTGCGATACGGGCGTCATCAACGCCATACTCAGCCGGTGGAAGGGCTCGCTCGAGGCCTACCACGACAACGGCATCGGCTTTGAGTACCGCGAGGTCACCGTAGCCCTGCGTGGTGCCATCGACGAGGACGAGGCGCAGGAGATGCTGGACGAGAGCGGTCTGCCCCTCTACCTCGCCGACAACGGCATGGTGAGCCGCATCTCCGGCGAGACCACGCTCAACTGCGATCTCGAGCACCCCGTGGGCATCCACACCTACCACGTGACGCCCGCCGGCGTGAGCAAGGGCACGGGCATCGTGCGCTTCGTGGAGCTGGCCGGCCTGCAGCCGGACGAGGTGCTGGGCGCGGGCGACTCCCCCGCAGACTGCGTGATCGCAGACGCCGTGGGCACCTTCCTGTTCATGTGCAATGGCCTGGGACACCCGCGCGCCGCCGAGGAGCTGGCCGCACGCAACAACATCTTCGTCTCCGGCGAGAAGGCCACCGACGGCTGGGTGGCCGCCATGCGCTCGCTGCTCGCCGCGAAGGAGTAGCGCGGACAAGCGCCACAAGTCCATGCCTATTCGAGGGGCCCGAAGCAACGCGCTTCGGGCCCTTTCTTCATGAGCGGCCACGAGGCCTCATCCTAGAAACTAAGAGGCGACATGCCCCTCGCTTCGGCCCGGCGCACGCCCCGAGCCCGCACCCCCCCCCTCTGCCGCCTCGGCGCAAAAGCAAGGAGGGCCGAGGCCCAAAGGCCCCGGCCCCCGCCGAGTCTTGCCTCGTCACACAGCTAGGCAACGCACAGCAAGCAACTTGTTACCAGTCGACGTCCTCGTCGCGATAGACGCACTCGAGCAGCTTCTCCATGTCCTCCTGAGACGGCTGGCGCGGGTTCTCGGGCGTGCAGGCGTCGAGCAGCGCGTTAGCGGCAACCTCGGACTTCTTGGCCTCGAACTCGTCATAGTCGATAATGGAGGTCTCGGACTTCACGCCACCCTGGCCGTAGTTCTTGATGCCCTGCGGGATGTCGAGCTGGTCGTTCATGTGACGGATCTCCTTGACCAGCGAGTCAATCAGCTGGTCGTCCGTGGAGCCCGGCAGGTGCAGGATCTCCTTGGCCACGTAGGCGTAGCGGTCGTGCGCACGCGCGTCCTTGGAGTTGAACTGGATGACCTTGCCCAGGTACATGGCGTTGGCGCATCCGTGGATGATGTGGCCGCCGGAGAAGGCAGCGCCGGTCTTGTGCGCCATGGAGTGCACGATGCCGAGCAGGCCAGAGGAGAAGGCGATGCCGGCGATGCACTGGGCCTCGTGCATGTGCTGGCGAGCCTCGTGGTCACCGGCATAGCTCTTGGGCAGCCACTCGTGAATCTCGCGAATGCCGTGCAGGGCGTTGGCGTCGGTGAACATGGAGGCGTACGTGGAGACGTAGGCCTCGAGGCAGTGGGTCAGCGCGTCCATGCCGGTGTGCGCGCAGAGCTTCTGCGGCATGGAGTAGGTGAGCTCGGGGTCGACGATGGCGACGTCCGGGGTGATGTTGAAGTCGGCCAGCGGGTACTTGATGCCCTTCTGGTAGTCCGTAATGACGGAAAACGCGGTGACCTCGGTAGCCGTGCCGGACGTGGAGGAAATGGCGCAGAACTTGGCCTTCGTGCGCAGCTCGGGGAAGCTGAACGGCTGGATGATGTTGTCGAAGGACTCGTCGGGATACTCGTAGAAGACCCACATGGCCTTGGCGGCATCAATCGGGGAGCCGCCGCCGATGGCAACGATCCAGTCGGGCTGGAACTCCTGCATGGCCTTGGCGCCCTTCATGACCGTCTCGATGGACGGGTCAGACTCGACGCCCTCAAAGAGCTGCACCTCCATGCCGGCGTCCTCAAGGTCCTTCTGGACGTCCTGCAGGAAGCCGCCGCGGCGCATGCTGTGACCGCCGGAGACGATGATGGCCTTGCGGCCCTTGAGATTCTTCACCTCGTGGCGGGCGCCCTCACCAAAGTACAGGTCACGCGGGTTGGTAAAACGTCCCATAACTGCCTCCAAATACGTTGCCGCCGGAGCTGAAGCCGGCGGAATCCACGACGACCCCTGGCCGCCGTCTCTCCCCTGGTTCCGGCCTTCCCAAGCCGGATGCGCGTTGAAATCAGGGCGTCGCGCGTGTTTCGACGGTGTGGTCCGCATGTATTCGTAGCCAACCACCAGGACGAAGATGCACGTTGATTGGCCGCCTAAAGCCATGTTTCCTAGGCGCCAACCCCTTGAATCCCCCGCACCGTGGAAATTGTCCCACCCGGGTTTCCGTCTAAACCCAGCTTTCCGCGAGCGCGACAATTCGACCGTCCGCAGATTTTTGCGAAACCTCGGTTTACTTTCCCAGTTGACCTCGCTCCCGCATACATGTGACTGAATGGGACAAACCACCCGAGGCGTGGGCAACTTACCCAAACGAGTAGCCCCACTCTCGTTTGCCATCCAATTTGTCCCATTGCCGCTTAGGCCTTCTCGCGCTGCCGCCGATCTTGACGGTGGCGCTCAACCTCGCGACGGCATTCCTGAAGTGCCAGGCGGGGCTGTGGGAATCAATGCGATCGGGCGCCCAAGGGGCCCCATAACCCGCATTCGCCGTGGCAGTTGAATGGATCGGCCATGGGGGAAAGGCTCCACAGCAACCATACTCCTCAGGGAACGTTCGGACTGGGCGCGGGCATGGGAGCGACGCTTTGGCCATGAAGCACGAGCATGTCGCATGGATGCGCCACCCATGCGACCGGCATGGGGCCACAGAGAAAAGGCCCGCGCCCCTTTGGGACGCGGGCCTTCGTGGCCTTGCATATTAGTACGAAGAGCGACGGGCCTTTGGGGACCTTTTACAAGCATCGACCACCTCAGACTCAAGGCCCCAAACCTTGCAAAACACTAGGTCTCAAGCCTGCCGAGCCAATAGGCCACGAATCTCCGACTGCTTACGCCTGCTCGGAGGCAGCCTCGCCGGAAGAGGCGCCCTTGCCGGCGGAAGCGGAAACGTGCTCGCGGCCAAGCTCGGTCCACTCGGGCTTCTCGTCGGGGATGGAGCCCTCAGCCTTGGTGAAGAACTCCTTCAGGCAGTTGTAGGCAACAATGAGACCCAGGGCAACGAGCAGCACGGCAAAGACAAGCTGCAGGCCAGAGGTAGCAATCACGGCAGCGCCCTTGGTGGACAGCGCGGTGATGCAGCCCATGATGCTCATGACCAGCGAGGTGAAGGTGCAGCAAAGCAGGAACACGACGGGCACGTAAAGCATGAGGCCCTTACGACCGGTGACCTTGCAGAACACGGCGAGCGTAATCATCGTCATACCGCCGAGCAGCTGGTTGGAGGCGCCAAAGAGCGGCCAGATGTTCTGGTAGCCGCCGAAGGCCAGGGCAAAGCCCGGGATCAGCGTGACGACGGTGGCAAACCACGGGTTCATGACGAGCTTCATGGCGCCGGACTGAGCCGCATCGATGGCGAGAGCGTCGTTGCTCTGCGCAAAGAACTCGGAGAACGAGGTGCGGGCGATGCGGGCCACGGCGTCCAGCGAGGTGAGGGCCAGGGCGGAGACGCACATCGTCATAAAGACGGTGGCAACGGTGGCGTTGACACCAAAGGCCTGCATGCCGCGGGAGATGCCGGCGGCGAAAATCTGGAACGGCGTGGAAGCGGTGCCGTTGTTGAGGGCGCCGGTACCGGCGGTGTTCATATCAGAGAACATGATGCCGGCAACGATGATGGCGAGGATGCCCACGAAGGACTCGACGACCATGGCGCCGTAGCCAACGGGCAGGGCGTCCTGCTCGCGCTCGACCTGCTTGGAGGAGGTGCCGGAGCTCACGAGGCTGTGGAAGCCAGAGAGGGCGCCGCAGGCAACGGAGACGAACAGGATCGGGAACATCATGCCGGACTTGGTGGTGAAGCCGGTGAAGACCGGGGCCGTCATCGTGGCCTGGCCGTTGGCGCCAAGGACGACGATGCCGAGCACGGCGCAGACGATCATGACGAGCATCATGACGCTAGTGAGGTAGTCACGCGGGGTCTTGAGCGTCTGGATGGGCATGGCTCCGGCGAAGACCAGGTACACGGCGATTACGGCGAACCAGCCGAACTTGTCAAGGTAGATGGGGAACTGCATGCCAACGGCGAACATGAGGATGGTCAGCACGACGGCGAGCAGAAGCTCCTTGGCTCCTTCGAGCTTGAACTTGCGGCAAGCCCAGCCAAAGGCGATGGCCACGAAGGTGAAGAGCATCGAGATGGTGCCGGCGGTACCGGCGGCGTAGGACTTGTTGGCGGCGTCGACGCCAAGGCCAATGCCGGCGGCCATGCCCTCGCCCATCTTGAACGTACCGGCCACCATGTCAGTGAAGGCAGCAATGACGATGATGCAGAACAGCCAGCTGAACAGCAGGAACAGGCGACGGCCGGTCTTGCCGATGTACTTCTCGATGAGCTGGGCGAGCGACTTGCCGTTGTTCTTCATCGAGGCGTAGAGGGCGCCGAAGTCATGCACGGCACCAAAGAAGATGCCGCCGACGAGGACCCACAGGACAACCGGCAGCCAACCGAAGGCCATCGCGACGATGGTGCCCGTGACAGGGCCAGCACCGCAGATGGAGCTGAACTGGTGCGAGAACACCGTGAAGCACGAGGCGGGCGAGAAGTTCTGGCCGTCCTCCATGCGACGGGCGGGCGTGATGGCATCGCGGTCGATGCCCCACTTGTTGGCGAGCCACCGGCCATAGACCAGGTAGCCGGCGGCCAGAACCACAGCCGCAATGGCCATCAAAGCTATTCCATTCAAGACTTGCTCCCTTCCGAGCCAGGACACCGTATCGCATGAAAAAACGAGGGGCCGCTGGGCGTATGGCCCCGCGACCCCTCGTTTTGGGGCCGCCCGTGAAAACGGGCGGCCAAACTCAGCCACCCGTCTAGATAATGACGACCTCAATGGATAGCTGATTGTTCATAACGTAGTGCTCCTGATTCACCTGGGCACGCATCCCCACGTGCCATCTCCAGTGGATGACTATGATAATGGCATTTGCGGAGGATTTGTCAACTAGGAAATTGACATGTATGACAAGTACCTCTCCGGGGAATGGCGCGATTTGACGGTAAACGGCTTTATCCTCGCGGCGAGCGGGCGCGCGGTGCAGGAGCCGATCGTTTCCTTCGCGCGCGTGACTTACTATGTGATGCGATGACCGAATGGAGGGGCGCATGGCGTTTGACGCACATATCGAGGACTTTCAGAGGCTGGGGCTGCATCACGCGGCCTCGCTCGACGGGAGCGATCCGTTTGGCGCCGTTCGCTCGATGGCGGACTTTGGGCGCCGGTTTGCGCAGAATCGTGACTCGCTCCCCCAAACGGACGAGGACCGCGCCTTCCACCTCGTCTCCCGTGCGACGGACCTCATCGACTACCAGCTGCCCTTTGCCGCAGACGCGGCCGCGCCCGGCATCATCGCCGACGCGCGCAAGCTGCTCGAGGAGGCTCTGGAGCTTGACCCCACCAGCTGCGACGCCAAGCGCATGCTCGCCGCGGCGGACAATCCCTCCTTCGAGGACTTCTACCGCTTCCTGGCCGACGGCGCCGAGGACGCACGCCGCGCCTCCGAGAAGGCCCGCGACGCCGTTGACCTGCCCGAAGGCGACGCACACGCCCTTGCCGAGGACCTCTCCATGCATCCCTACCTGCGCTGGCTTGCCGTACTTGCCGGCCAGGCGCTCGAGTGCGGTCATTACCGCATCTGCGTCAATACGGCGCTCGAGCTGCTGAAACTCGATCCCACAGACCAGGCGGACGTTCGCCTCACCCTAGCCCTCGCCTATGCCAAGCTCGAGGACCCCGCGGGCCTCGAGGCGCTCATGCGCCGTCACCCGGACGGTCGCGGCCGCCACAACCCGTGGTATGGGCTCGCGCGCCTCGCCCTCGCGTTCAAGAACCGCCACTTTGGCCAGGCGGAGCGGGAGGTGACGGCCCTCATCGCGGGACACCCCCACTCCGGGATGACGCTCGCGCGTCAGGACTGGCTGCCCGACGGCGTGTTCTCGCGCATCGTGGTGGAGCCGGGCAGTGAGGACGAGCTGATCCTCGCCGTGTCCGAGGCAACCGTAATCCTGCAGGAGGGCTGCGACTCGCACGAGCGCGGTGCCCTCGGCTCGTGGCTTGCGAGCAGGCCCGAGGTCCAGAAGGCAAACGCACTCGACGTGGCCAGCGCGCCGGGACAGTCCGCGCGCGCCGCCCGCCCCGGCCCTGCAGAGCCAGGCACCGACACGAGGGGAAACCGCTCATGAGGGCACGTGCGGAAGCGATCGAACGCATCGCCCTGAAGCGCAAGGCGCGGCTGGGAAAGCTCTCCGACGAGGGGTATGCCGAGCTCAGGCTTGCCGTTGAGAACAACCCGGATAAGTTTGTGGAAGACGAGCAGGAACGTGCCTTTCTCATGCTCGCCGACGCGCTCGACGCAAACGCGAAGGCACGCGAGGGCGAGGACTTTCTGGACGACGACGCGTACGAGAAGTCTCGGACGCGCAGGCTCGGTAGGCTCCGGGATACCTGCGGCATAGTGCTTGAGGTTGACCGCCACTGCCTCGACGCCTCGACAATCCTGGCCCTTCAGGGCAATGACGCGGGCGACATCCTCGAGGAGCTGCTGAGTCTCGACGCCACCTGCGGCGGCTCAGCCGATGTGGCGCTGGATATGGGCGACCTCATCCCCTGCGACGACGGGCAGGGCATCGCGAACGAGGGGGCCACCGCCGAGCCTCTTGCGACGAACGAGGCCTACGCCTCTTCCGCGATAACCGAGCCGGCGGAGCGCGCGGCGGATGACGAGACGGCCCTTATGCCCAACACCGACGACTGGACGGACGTGTTTGAGCATCCGATTCTGCGCCTGCACGCCGTCATCGCGCAGGAGTACCTCAACACGACGCGGTTCGGCGCCGCACGCGAGTGCTGCCGTAGGCTCGTTGCGCTGACGCCGTCTGACCCGTTGGGCGCGCGCTTTACCTGGGCACTCGCCTGTGCGCGCCTTGAGGACGAGCAGGGCTTCAACGATCTGGACGCACGCTTTGGGCGCCGGGGAAACGCGTGGTCTCACATCGCGCGCACGCTGCTCATGTTCAAGCTTGACCGCATGTCTGCCGCGCGGCGCGCGCTGCGCGGATACGCAAGCCTGTGCCAGGGCGGAGCCTATGCGCTGCTGAGGCCCACGTTTGTGGAGGCGTACCTGCCCGACCGCCCCGCATTTGGCCAAGGAACGTTCGAGGAGGCATGCCTTGCCGTGCACGAGGCGGACCCCGTGGTGGTGGATACGCCAGACTTCATTGCCTGGTGCACCGCGCAGGAGGGTTTTGCCGCCGAGGCCCAACGCTATGCCGAGGAGCATGATTTGGACTGGTAGGGGCGGTGGGACTCTCCGGCCGCTGCGCGGCCTGACGGCTTCGCCGCCCTCCGGGCGGCTCGCCCGCTCGCTACAAACGCTTCGCGTTTGCTTGACGCTCGCGCCCTCGCGGGTTCGAGTCCACGCGAGCGACACCCGTCCCCGGGCATTTGGAACTTCTGGCTCACAAGTATTTGGTAGGGGCGGTGGGACTCGAACCCACATGCCTTCCGGCTGAGGTTTTTAAGACCTCTGCGTCTGCCATTCCGCCACGCCCCCAGATGACGCGGCCACACAACCAACTCCGCAGAGAGTTCCCCAATAGTTCCCCAAAAGAACAATTTTGAACCTGATAGCAAGGCGATAACACGCACTATCAACTCTCTGCAAGCAATCTACCTGCGGCAATGCGATGGTGCCCCCAACGGGACTCGAACCCGTGTTCTCGCCTTGAAAGGGCGATGTCCTAACCGCTAGACGATGGGGACGCGGGAGTGAGTATAGCAGAGGTGCGTCGAATCTCGCCCTCGCGTATGCGAGGCCGCACCGCCTAGGCCGACTTGAGCTCGCGCTCCCCCATGAGCTGCAGCAGCGCGCTCTCTGACTCGGTCGCATCCGCACCGGTCAGGAAGGGAACGCCGTTCACGAACGGAATGTCGAGCGTGCCGGGAAGAAGGGTCACCGCCACGAGGAAGTCGTGCGTGGGAGAAAGCGCAGGCACATCGGCCATGCGGCACTGGGTCACGTCATACTTGCCGGCATAGCCCATCGAGTCAAGGAAGCGGCGGACGCGATCGCGCACCGCCGAGGACGTGCAGACGCCCGTCCCGCAAGCCATGAGGATATGCTTCATCGCAGCGTCGTTCTCCTTTACACAACGACACCATCGACCTCGTGGCTTGCGTGCGCTGCGGGCTTCGCGTTCGTTTGGGTGTCTGCACGGCGCAAGGTCGAATCACGTTAGACAGATGGGTAATTTAGCCGTTCTTCTCCATTATTTCCAGATACAGTTCATATTTTGGCCAAACTCGTCGCGCAGACGCGCTACGCGAGGCTGCGCGACGCATCTGTGCCTGGCCGAACGCGTTGGTCTGCCGCGCCAGCCGGAGTTAGCAAAGCGGGAAGAGCTCGGGGTGCCAGCCGATGGGCGAGGCAGCCCCACTCGCAGCGGCATCGGCTACGAGCGAGAGGCCAAAGAGCAGGTCGCTCTCACTCACGGTAAGGCGGTCGACCCTGCACGCACGCATGAGCTCGCCCACGCAGATGGCGCCCGCCACAATCACGTTGGCGCGCTTAGGCTGCAGGCCCTTGAGCTTGCGGCGCTCGGCGAGCGGCATCGCCGCCATGCGCTCGGCAATCCCGTCTACCTCGGCCAACGTCAGCTCGTGCAGGTGGACGAAGGACGGGTCATACGGCTCGAGCCCCGCCGAGATGGCCACGAGCGTCGTGACCGTGCCGCCCACGCACACGAGGCGCTCCGGCTTGCCCTCGCCCCGCGCCGCCTCCGGCACGCCCGCGGCAAAAGCATCACGGCAGAACGAGCGCCCCCGCTCGAGAGCGTCGGCCTCAAGCGGCTGATCGCTCGAGAGGTAGAGGTCGGTCACGCGGCGGCAGCCCACGTCGAGCGAGCGCACGGCATCCAGGCACACGACGCCGTCCTCCCCCAGGGCGCCTACGGCAACCTCCGTGGAGCCGCCGCCGTTGTCGGCCACCATGATGCGCCGGCTGCGGAAGTCCTGGGCCACGCCGAGAAAGGTAATCGCACCCTCCACCTCGCCCGGAATGACCTCGGGCGCCACACCGCGACGGCGCAGGCCCTCCAGCAGCACCTCGGAGTTGGAGGCATCGCGCGCGGCGCTCGTGAGCGTGCAGCAGCCAACCGGCACTCCGGCGGCACGCGCTTGGGCAATCGCCTGGTCAACGCACGCGAGCACGCGCTCGCACGCCGCCTCGGACAGGCGGCCCGTCTCGGCCACGCCCTCGCCCAGGCTGCAGATGGTGGACATCTTGGCGCACCGAACCACGCGCCCGTCGGATACGTCCGCCACACCAAGGCGGCAGGTCACCGTTCCAATGTCGATTACCGCAACGCGGCCCATGCGGGCTCCTTTCCATGCGAGCCGACCGGTCTGCCGGTCATCCCGGGTCAGCTCACGCATATACAAAAACTGCCCGCCGGATAGGCGGGCAGCGAAGCTACGAGAGACCCTGCGAGGAGGGGTCGTACCGGAACAACGCGTCGAGCACACCGATGTACCAGGGATTATCCGGGTTCGAGGCAGACGAGCTCGGCTGGGTCACCGTCGTGTCGGCGCTCGGGCAGCCTGTGTCGTCCACGCCAGACATGTCCACGGGCGTATCACCCTCAGACACATAGCCGCGGCGGCGCGCCTCGTCCTCGATGCCCTCGCGCGTCATGAGCGAGTCCACCTGGCTCTGCATCGTGGAGTTGCTGGCGTTGATGTCACTGAGCTGTGAGGAGAGCACCCCGTTGGTTCGAACGGCGCCGTAGTACGCCCGCGCCGGCGGGTAGAGCATAAGCACAAGCACGAGCGTCACAACGATAGCGGCGGAGAGGATGCGATGGACGCCCACCCACTCCGCGGCAACAGCGACGGGCGAGGCCTTGGCGGCCGCGCGCTCGTGGGAGACACCGCGGTCGCGGGAGGCGGCGCGGTCTGCGAAGCCGCGCTCACGCGCACCATCGCGCTCGCCGGAATTGCGCGTGGAGCCAATCCAACCCGAGGCGGCCCCGCGCACGGCACCAATCGTGGCCGCGGCGGCGCCGTCGCGGACCGAGCCGATTACGGCCGCGGTCGCACCGCCCGAAAAGCCGGATGCCGTCACACGCGCAGAGGCCCCGCGGCTCGAGGAGCCGGAGCCAAGGCCATCGCGCTCAGAATCCGGACGCCCAAACGAGGTGCGGCCGGAAGAGACGCGTTCGGAGCCCATGCGCGCATACGAGGAGCGACCAGAATCCTCGCGCCCAAACGCAGCGCGTTCGGAGGCGCTTCGACCGGAGCCGGCATACGCAGAGGCAACGCGTCGGGGACGCGACGAACGGTCAGAGACATGTCCGGACTCGACGTCGAATGCCGTGCGCCCGTAGGAGCCGCGCGAGCCACCCACCAGCTGCACGGGACGACGCCCGTAACGCGAGGGGGCTGCAGAGCCGCGGCCCGAGACGCGCTCGACAGGGGCAGCGCCGTAGGACGCCACGGCCGCAGAGCCACCAGACACCGCAAGGCCAGCGGTTCCGCCCATTCCGCCTCGACTCATATAATCGCTGGTAGACCTATATGCATAGGAGCTACGACGAATCGACTCCCCACGGGAGGGAGATGCGGAAGGGGACATTCGCCCCATGGTGAGAATGTCGGAGGGAGCACTCATGGCGCCTGCTTCGTTTCTGGTGTGTTTGTGCCTGCTGTGCAGTTGAATGCCGCGACGGTGATGCTGCCGCGGCCATTGGCTCGATTATGACAGATTTAGGCGCGCTCGGATTCCTTTGCCTGGGCCCAAAGCGCCTCGAGTTCGTCGTGCGAGAGGTCCTCGAGCGCCGCTCCGCGGCCAGCGGCCGCAGCCTCCATTGCGGCCCAGCGCTGCCGGAACTTGTCACAGCTGGCGCGCAGCGCCGTCTCGGCGTCCAGGCCCTCGCGCCTGGCCACGTTCACGGCCGAGAACAGAACATCTCCAAACTCCTCGAGAGCACCTTCGCTGCCAGGTGCCTCCGCCTCAAACTCGGCGCGCTCCTCGCCCATCTTGCGCCAGACGTCGGCCGTGGAGTCCCAGTCGAAGCCGCACGCAGCGGCTTTGCGCGAGATCTTCTGGGCCTGCATGAGGGCCGGCATCGAGCGCGGCACCGCGTCGAGCAGGCCGGGCTTTGGGGCGAGCTGAGCGGCGGGGGCAGCCGCGGCACTCGTGCCAGCGGCCGAGATGTCACTGCCCGCGGCGCTCGCGCCCGAGCCGGGATGGACTCCAGCGGCACCCGCCGCGCCGTCGGCGGCACCCTCCCCCGCCTCGCGATGCTCCTCGAGCTTCACGCTGCTCCAGATGTCGAGGACCTCGCTCGCGCTCTTGGCGCTCACGCCGGCGCCAAACACGTGCGGGTGGCGCCGGACGAGCTTCTCGTCCAGATCATGGCACACGTCGGCGATGGTGAACTCGCCCGCATCGGCCGCGATCTGGGCGTGGAGCAACACCTGCATGAGCACGTCGCCAAGCTCCTCGCGCAGGTGGGCCACGTCGCCGGCCTCGATAGCCTCTACGGCCTCATAGGCCTCCTCGATCATGTTCTTGGCGATGCTCGGATGCGTCTGCTCGCGGTCCCATGGGCAGCCGTCCGGCTGGCGAAGGCGCCAGATGGTGCGCGCCACCTCGTCAAACGCCGTCTGACGCGCAGGCGCCTCGGGGCGCAGGCGGGTCTGGGCATCTGCGCGAGCCACCGGCGAGTCGTGTCGGCCGCCCAGCTCGGCCAGGATGCCATCCGCGCCGAGCTCCGCCAGCACGCCCTCGGCCATGAGGCGGGCGCCCTCGGCGTTGGGATGCAGCCTGCCGTCTGCGAAGAGGCCCGTCTCAGACGGAACGAGCGGCGCGCCGTCCACGTAGCGCAGACCATAGCGCGCGCACTCGTCGCAGAGATGGCTGCGCACCCAGGCAAGCGAGCGGCCGCAACGACGCGGCTCCGCCTCGTCCGCGCGCCAGACGGGCGAGACCACGTACACGGGCGTATCGGGGAAATGGTTGGCAACGCGCTCGAGGTACTTGGCCATGTTCGCCGTGATCTCGCGCTTGGACTCGGCATGAGCCCAGTCGTTGGTGCCATAGGCGACCACGATGAGCGCGGGCGGGTTCTCGCGCAGGGGGCGCATGCCGCGGAGCGTCGCGCGGTCGAAGTGGTGGCCGGCAATGGCCTGGTTCACGAGGTCGAGCCCACAGGCACGGGCCACGCGCGCCGGCCACGACATGCCCGGCTTGCCCACCACGTAGCCCTGCGTGATCGAGTCTCCCAGCGCCAGCAGGTAGCCGCGCTCGAGCGCCGGCTCGATAGTGCCGTTGGTGGAGAGGTTGCCCACCGCCACGCTCGAGAGGCACGGCAGGTAAACGCACACCTCCGCCGGCGCATGAGAGGGGTTCTCGAAGGAGAGGCTCACGAGGCCGCTCGCTACGGGGGCGGTGCGCACATAGGCGCCGTCAACAAACAGGTCGATGCCATCTACTAGGCCGTTATTGGCATCTGGCGCATCCGGGCCGGCAAGCTCGATGGTCTCCTGGACGGAATGCTTCGTCTCGTCGATGCCCTGGAGCACCGCCAGGTCGAACGAGACCTCGTCACCCGTGGTCACGAGATTGATGGTGACGCCCGCGGAGTTGCGGGCCGCCTGCTCCCGGCCACCCTCGGCCGCCGCCTGAACCTGCTTGTCGGACATTCTTGCGGGGCGAACGAGCCCGTCCGGGCGTGAAACGAGGTGGTGGGCGCCTCGCAGGAAGGAGGCGATGTTAGCTGCGGTCATGCGCGAATCCTCTCGACTGTCGTTGCATCGAGTGTAGCGCGAGAGACTCACAAGCGACCCTCCCTGACGCAGGGCTTACGAAAGGAGCAGGGGGTACTCGCACGGCGGGGCAGGCGGGAGCGCATGCGCGAGGAAGGCCGGGGCGCGAGGGGCGGCCAGCGCGACGGTGTTGGACGGCACCCATGGGGTGGGAGGCGCGGAGCGCAAGGAATCGGGCCTCGGGAGCTGGGCCCCCGCAACAGGGCCTCCGAGGCTGGACCTCCGCTGAAAAAGCGCCGGGGCTGCCGTCACCCTCGCGGCCAGCCCCTCTCCGCCCCTTAGCGCTCCTCAGGATAGACGACGCCCCAGTCGTGGCGGAGCTTCGTCATGATCTCCATGACCTGCGTGGTGTACTCGATCATCGCGCGCTCGGTCTGGTCGCCGGCAACGGCCTTTTCCAGGTCTGCCACCTCGTAGCAGAGCGCGTAGGCCATGTCACCTGCCGAGACCTCCTCGCGGCGGCCATCCTCGGTCCACGTGATGGTGGCCTTGTCGGCGCGCGGGTACTCCATGACCTCGATGAAGCACTTGTCGAAGGAGAGCACGGTGCGCTTAGGCTGCTTGGAGTGCAGGGTGATGGAGAGCGTGGCCATCTGCATCTCGGGATTGCGCATCACGATGCCGCTCGTGACGTCGGCGCCCGTGGGGCAGGCATTGGCGATGGACACGATGTCCTCGGGCTGGCTCACCATGAACAGGCGCGCCATCGTGACGGCGTAGACGCCAATCTCGAGCATGGCGCCGCCGGCGCGGTCCAGGTTGTAGAAGTGGTTGCTCGGGTCGTACTCCTTGTAGCTGCCAAAGTTGATCTGGGCGAGGTTCATCTTGCCAAACTCGTCGGCCATGGCACGGCGGATGATCTCACGGTAGAGCGGCATGTGCAGGATCGTGGTGGCGTCAATGAGCTGCACGCCATGGGCATCGGCAAGGGAGCGGGCCTCGGCGAGCTCGGTCGAGTTGAGCGTGATGGGCTTCTCGCACAGCGCATGCTTGCCGGCGGCGAGAACCTGACGCATGAACTCGATGTGCTTGTTGTGCGGAGTGGTGATGTAGACAGCGTCGACCTCGGGGTCGGCAAGGAGCTCATCGACCGTATCGTACACGCGCTCCACGTTGTTGCGCCGGGCAAAGTCGACGGCCTTGCTGTGCGTACGGTTCCAGACGCCGTGGAAGGTGCGGCCGCCCAGGGCAAGCGACGTGGCCATCTGCTGCGCCATGGCCGCGGCGCCGATGACGGCCCAGCGCAGCTGCGGATCCGTGTAGATGTCTGCGGGGAAGGGCTTGCTGGCGGCGTCGGCGAATGCGGCGGCAGCGTAGGACGCGGAATCCGTGGGGCCGTTGGGGTTGGTCTGCTGGTCGGTCATGATGCCTCCTCATGTGATGTTCAAGCGGCATCATTGTACGGTGCCCGCGCGATGCCGCGCGCTGGCGTGGGACGGCGCGCGCCGAGGAGCGGACCCGTCGTCCGTTCCCACTCTCCACCATCCCCGCGAGTCAGCCCGACCGAAACTTGCCGTCTACTTCGGCTCATTTTCCTGA
>CWGY01000035.1_pt1 | contig 33000 bp, 25 predicted proteins | sample 678861 | NCBI WGS metagenome assembly CWGY01 (sample SAMEA3735962, study PRJEB9488) | human gut metagenome | biome: ENVO:mammalia-associated habitat; material: ENVO:feces | place: Malawi | collected 2009-02-27
AGGTGTTCGGATAAAGTTGATAATCAAGGCGTTTGCGTTCTTGCACGTAGGCGCGCACTTTTCTTTGACGGTTCCCGCACATCATGTTATTATGGCGGCGTGATGAGGCTGCGTTTCGATCAGGACGGCGCAGCCAGCAGGGAGCCGCCTTCGGGCGGCTTTCTGCTTTTTAAGGAGTCACATTGGATAAACCGTTCAAGACCTACGACGAGCTCATCGACCTTCTGGAGATGCGCGGCCTGTCAACGGGGCCAAACGCTAGGTTCATCCTTGAACACGAGGGGTACTACCCCGTCGTGAACGGTTACAAGGACCCGTTCCTCAAGTCGTCGGACAGGTTCAAGCCAGGTGCCACACTCGATGAGGTCTACGCGCTGTTCGTGATGGACAGAAGGCTCCGCTCCATCATGTTCCGCTACATGGCCCTGTGCGAAGGCATGCTAAAGACGGTCTCGACCTACGTGTTCTGTTCGCGGCACGCGGACGACAATGAGGCCTACCTAGACACTTCAAACTACGCCCATGACGCAAGACGCTCCAGGGTAGCAAGGGCGATCGTGCGCGAGATGTCCAGGGCCATAGGGCGCGTCCCCGGCGAGTCGCCGAAGTTCAAGAAGGATTACCTCGACCATTATCAGAAGAACCACGACAACGTGCCGCTGTGGGTAACGATGAACTGTCTCAGCCTCGGGCAGGCCTTCAAGTTCTACTCCGCACAGGACGAGTCGACGAGGTTCGCCATAGCGCAGGAGTTCCAGCGGATGCACCGCGCATCACACCCCGCCAACCCGCGCCGGATAACCCATGCGTCATTGGAGAGGTCGTTCGACCACATAAAGGACTTCCGCAACATCTGCGCGCATGACGAGCGCCTGTACTGCGCCCGCGTCGACAGGTCGAAGAGCACCGACTTCAGGAGGCTCCTGTCTGACATGAGGACGATACTCACGCCAGACGAGTGCGAAGCCCTCCTCGCCGACGTCCGCAAAGTGCTCGCCTTCGCCGACGAGCGGATTGCGACGGTCCCCATCGAATCGATACTCAGCCGGATGGGACTGGCATCGTTGCGAGAGCTTGACGGCGTGCTGAGGGGCGACTGCTAGGCCATTTTCGTAGCCCCACGAAAGTGGCGGCATAGGGCCGCGTGATACCATGGTGACGTGATGAGGCCCGGCGACGGTACGTCCGGCCGGGCCACGGAAGGGTCGCCAGCGATGGCGGCCCTTCTTGTTTGGAGGCTCATCATGATTGAAGCCCGTTCACCCATTGCATCGGCCGGCATGCGCGACGCCGGAACGGGGGCGAGGTAGCCATGCCAAAGGGAAGGCCAATGACGGGCTCGGTCGAGCGCCGCGGCGGCTCGTGGCGGGTCCGCGTGCGCGGCAAGGGCATCGACATGTCGAGGACCTACCGCGGCATCACGCGCGAGGAGGCCGAGGCGCGGAAGGTCGCCCTGATGCAGAGCGCGGGCGGCGTCGCGTCGGCCGCGGACGCGGCGATGACGGTCTCCGACTACTACTGGGGCATATTCCGCGACAAGCCGAGCGTCCGCGGCAAGCCCCGCGGCGAGGCCACGACGCGCTGGTATGACGGCAGCATGACCAGGTACGTGCTGCCGCAGATGGGCGACGTGCGCCTGCGCGACGTGAGCCACGCGCTCATAAGGCGCGTGATCTACTCCGCCGCGTCGCCCGCGAACTGCAAGCGCGCCCTCTCGGCGGTGCTTCGCAGCGCCTACGACGACGGCCTGCTCGACGAGCGCCCCCTCGACAGGCGCGTGCCCGTGCACCGCGAGCGCAAGCCGCAGGCCCTGCCGTGGAGCCGCTTCGAGGCCATGGCGGCCCTGGAGGCCGCGCGCGACGCCACGCCCGACATCGAGCTCTACTGCGTCCTCGGCCTCTCGGGCCTGCGCAAGGAGGAGTGCCTGGGCGCCAGGCCGCTCGACATCCGCGAGCAGTCGACCTACTCGGTCGTGACCGGCGAGGAGGTCAGGACCATGACCGTGAGCGTGGCGCGCACCTACACCGACGAGGGCGGCTGGGCCGAGGGTGCCAAGAACGACTTCAGCGTCCGGACCGTGCCGGTCCTCGCGGCGGGCCGCGACCGCGTGCGCGCCAGGCTCGCCGAGCTGCGGGCGGCCGCCGAGGCCGAGGGCCGCGCCGACGAGTGGGCCGCGGGCCGCCTCATCCCGTTCACGTCGTCGGGCTTCTACCACCGCTGGCTCCGATGGTGCCGCGAGGCCGGGCTGCGCCCGATACCGACGAACATGCTTCGCCACACGTCCGACACGCTCATGCTCACCGCGGGCGTCGAGGCGGACCTCTCGGACAGGATGCACGGCCGCACGGAGCACTCGAGCACCTACGGCAGCTACTTTAGGCCCGATGTCGCGCTCATGGAGGAGGCGAGCCGGAAGGTCTCCGACGTCCTGCGCCGCGCCTGACGACCTTGGGACGCAATGGGGCGCATCCCGGTCCCACCTGGTTTCCAGATAGCCGCCGCTGTCGAAAACGCTACCATATATGTATGCAGGTTGGCGACGCGTCCGCCGGAGGGCGTGCCGGTTCTTTTAATCCCAAGGTCCAGGGTTCGAATCCCTGACGGCGCACCACGTCTCACCAGGGGCCCCGGCAACGGGGCCCTTTGTGGTTCCTGCCGCCTCGCGGGGGATCCGAACCCAGGGGGGGGCGGAGCCCTGCCTACATACTCATGGGCGTGCCGTGTCCCCCGCGTCTCCGTGGCACAATAGAAGAGATGGACCGTCGTGCCTCCCTAGTCAAAGGAGCCTTCATGATTGATCGCTATACCCGTCCTGAGATGGGCCACATCTTCTCCCTCGAGAACAAGTACGCCGTGTGGCAGGAGATTGAGGTGCTGGCCTGCGAGGCCCAGGCCGAGCTTGGCAAGATTGGCATCACCAAGGAGGAGGCCGCCTGGATTCGCGCGCACGCGAAGTTCAACAAGGAGGAGGTTGATGCCATCGAGGCTGTCACCAACCACGACGTCATCGCCTTCCTCACCAACATGGGCAGCTACATCGACGCCAACGTGCCCGAGGGCGACCCCAAGCCCAGCCGCTGGGTCCACTACGGCATGACCAGCTCCGACCTCGGCGACACGGCCCTCTGCTACCAGCTCACGCAGGCCTGCGATCTCATCATCGAGGACGTTCGCAAGCTTGGCGAGATCTGCAAGCGCCGCGCCTTCGAGGAGCGCAAGACCCTCTGCGTTGGCCGCACGCACGGCATTCACGCCGAGCCCATGACCTTTGGCATGAAGTTTGGCTCCTGGGCCTGGGAGCTCAAGCGCGACCTCGACCGTCTTGCCGATGCGCGCAAGAACGTGGCGTTTGGCGCCATCTCCGGCGCGGTGGGCTCCTACAGCTCCATCGAGCCGTTCATCGAGGAGTACGTCTGCGAGCACCTCGGCCTCGTGCACGACCCGCTGTCCACGCAGGTCATCAGCCGTGACCACCACGCCTACCTTGCCGGCGTGCTTGCCACTACGGCAGCCACGTGCGAGCGCATCGCCACCGAGGTCCGCAACCTCCAGCGCACCGACACCCTCGAGGCCGAGGAGCCGTTCAAGAAGGGTCAGAAGGGCAGCTCCGCCATGCCCCACAAGCGCAACCCCATCACGATGGAGAAGGTCTGCGGCCTCTCCCGCGTGGTGAAGGCCAATGCCCAGGTTGCCTTCGACAACGTTGCCCTCTGGCACGAGCGCGACATCTCGCACTCCTCCGCCGAGCGCGTGGCGCAGGCCGACAGCTTCATCGCACTCGACCACATGTTCCAGTGCCTCATCCGCGTGGTTGACGGCCTGATCCTCTATCCGAAGCAGATGGAGGCCAACCTCAACAAGACCCGCGGCCTGGTGTACTCGTCCAAGGTGTTGCTCGCCCTCGTTGACACGGGCATCACGCGCGAGGACGCCTACAAGATCGTGCAGGAGAACGCCATGGCCACCTGGCGCGAGGTTCAGCAGTGCGAGCCGGGCACGACCCTGCGCGAGAAGCTCGAGGCCGACCCGCGCTGCACCGTGAGCGCCGGGAAGCTCGATGAGATCTTCGACCCGTGGGACTTCCTCACGCGCGTCGACACCGTGTTCGATCGTCTGGAGGCACTGAGCTTCGAGGCGTAGGATCCATACTTGGCGGCCGGCAGCTTCCATGATTGTCGGTCGCCGTGTTTCTGTTGCTAGTGGCGCGCTGGGGAATTGTGCGCCTGGGGAGGACGTTCATGTTCAGCTATGACTACAAGCCGCGCGGGGTGTGCTCGCGCATGATTCACATCGGGCTCTCCGATGACGGCAAGACCGTCGAGCAGGTCTCGTTTGAGGGTGGCTGCAACGGCAACCTCAAGGCCATCGGCAAGCTGGTGGCCGGCCACCCCGTGGACGAGATCTGCCAGATTCTCTCAGGCAATACTTGCGGCCCGCGCAACACGTCGTGTGCCGACCAGCTTGCCCGCGGCCTTCGTGCCGCGGAGGACGAGCTCGCCGGCGTGGCACCCGAGGCCTAGCAGTGAGTATCCTGCGTCATGCCGTGTCGAGGAGGAGCTTCCTCAAGGGAAGCGCCATCGCCGGCGCGGGAACCATCGCGATCTCTACGCTCGCCTCGTGCTCGTCTTCGTCCAAGGGCGACCAGGCGCAGCCGACGGTCGTCGACTCTGGCTCTGCCACGTATGTGGTGAGCAGTGGAAGCAACGAGGGCGTGTACCAGCAGGCATCATCTGACAACGGTGGTGTGACCTCGCTTTCCGAGGCCGGCACCTGGAGCCTTCCGCTCGGATGCGTGCTCAGGCCGGCGGAGGGTTCCTGGCGCCCGTACGTGACGCCCGTGGTGGGCGGTGCCCACATGACGTCCGCCGGCGCCTTCTCCATCTCCTCTGGCACCTCGGTGCCGCTCGTGGAGACTCCGCAGGCCGGCGGTAACTACGTTGTCTATGACGCGCGCTGCTCGGACTCGGTCTTTGCATGGGTTGAGCTCAACCTTGTCACGCGCGACTGGAAGCTCTTTGCGGCGGCGCTCTCCGCGGGTGGGACGCTCGGTACGGTGTCGACGCTCTGGGAGGCGAGCTCTGACTACGAGCCTCCCCACGTCTGTTGCAGTAGGGCTAGCGTTATCTGGCTGGTGATGCCGTCTGGCGGCGGAAGCAGGACTACGGAGAACTCCTCCTGCTACCTGTGGCAAGCGGGGGGTACCTCGGCAGACGAGGTGGTTCGCTCTCCCGGCCGCTTTGCCTGTGGGCCCTCTGTCTCAGACGGCATGGTGACGCTCGTGCCGCGCGTCCGCTCCAGCGAGAGCGGCAGGTTCTATGGCATCACGGCCTACTCGCTGGACAACAAGCTCTCCTCCACCGAGGCGGAGCTCGTGCTGCCGCAGTCCGTCTACCCGCTCTATGCGGTGCGCATGGATGACAAGTTCGCGTTCTCCATCGAGGCGAACTTTGGAACGGGCGGCCTGCTGGGAAACATGGGCACCTATATCGGCAACGGCGACGACCCCTTCGTGGTGCTCCCCCGCGAGCCGTCTGCCGAGGTCTCGGGGAAAAACGGCGTATACCTCGTGAAGACGAGGGCCTCACACGTTATCCTGGACACCAACGCCCGGACCTATGCCACGCTCGTGGCACCCAATCGCTCTCTTGACTACGGCGACTACCCGGCAAGTGAGGGGACCACCTCAACCTTTGTGACCTTTGCCACCGTCAAGGACGAGGACACGGGCTTCCCGAGCTCCGTGACCGTGCGAGCCTTCAGTCTCTAGCTGTGGTTTTATGGCGCTGCTGCGGTGGTCACGTTTCTCATGCCCTGGCACGGGAAACGCTGCCGCCGCTTTCTGTTTGGCGGGGTATTGGCCTCTCCCCCTTGTCCTTCCGCCTGCCTGCTCCAGGCCGTCCGCGGAGCCTGTGGTTCTGCTGAATGTGCCTGTGGGGTAGACTATTTGCGTGAATGCCCGCCCGCCCAACGGGAAGGGCGGCGGACGAGAACAGACTTAGGGAGGCCATCATGGCTTCGGATGCGAAGAAGATTCTGCTTGTAGAGGACGAGAAGGCCATTCGCGAGGCCGTCGCCGCCTACTTCGAGCGCGAGGGCTACTGGGTGCGTGCCGTAGGCGATGGCCAGACGGCCGTCGAGGAGTTTGAGAAGCACGGGTTCGACCTCGTGGTGCTCGACCTCATGCTGCCCAAGCTTTCCGGCGAGCGCGTCTGCCGTGCCATTCGCGATGAGTCCGATGTGCCCATCATCATGGTTACGGCCAAGGACCAGGTTGAGGACCGCATCATCGGTCTCGAGCTTGGTGCCGATGACTACCTCGTCAAGCCGTTCTCCCCGCGCGAGCTCGTCGCCCGCGTGCGCGCGCTGCTGCGGCGTGCCCGCACTGAGAGCGAGCCGCAGGTTGAGGTACTCGACTTTGGCGACCTCGTCATCAACATCTCTGCGCACAAGGTGACCGTCCGCGGCAAGGAGGTCGACCTCACTGCCTCCGAGTTCAAGCTGCTCACCACGCTCGCCCGTTACCCGGGCCAGGTTTACAGCCGCATGGAGCTCGTCGAGAAGGTCCTTGGCTACGACTTCGAGGGCTACGAGCGCACCATCGACTCCCACGTGAAGAACCTTCGCGCCAAGCTCGGCGACGACCCGCGTCACCCCACGTGGCTCTACACCGTACATGGCGTGGGCTATCGCTTCGATGCGCCCGAGCCCGGCAAGAGCGACAAGTAGCAGCGGGCTGGCATGGTTCCCGCAAAGCTCATCATAGGCAAGCGCGTTCGTGCGGACCGGGCCTCCGAGAGGGAGCCCGGTTCGTCTGCTACGTCCGACTCCGCGCGGGCCTCCTGGAAGACGCTCTCAAACCGCAAGAGTCGGCACATGTCCTATCGCGGCCGCATGACCATCATGTTTGCCCTGGTTGCGGGTATTACGGCCGTTATTCTGGTGGGCGTTCTCGGAGTTACCTGGGAGGCCCAGTTCCTGAGCTACACGCGCTCCAACATGGAGCGCTATGCCTCCTCGGTGGCCGACACGCTGGCAGATGCCTACACCGCCGAGAAGGGTTGGGACGCGGACAGCGTCGAGCGCACGGTGCAGGCCGCGTCCATCTCCAGCGACGTTGGGGTGCAGGTCATCGATGACGACAACGTGATCATCTATGACGACACCTGGGCGCGCAACACCGGCAACCACACGGTGGAGCATGGCGAGGCCGAGAGCGGCGGAAGCGCAAGCTCGAGCGTGGTTCCCGCCAATGCCGACGCCGTGGTGTCGCACGAGGTGAAGCTTGCGGACGGCACCGTGATAGGAACGGTGAAGCTCTGGGCCTTCGGGAGCGAGGCACTCATCACCAAGGGGGACGCGGCGTTCCGCAAGAGCTCGTACGGTGCCGTTGCCACGGCTGGCATCGTGGCCGTCATGCTCGCCTGCATCATGGGTGTGCTCGTGTCTACGAAGCTCGCCAAGCCCATCAAGTCCATCACGTCCACGGCGGCGCAGATTCGCTCGGGCGACCTCACGGCTCGCACCGGCATTACGGGTGACGACGAGATTGGCCAGCTGGGCGAGACGTTCGATGACATGGCCACGTCGCTCGAGCGCGACCTCAAGCTCGAACACCGCCTGACGGGCGACGTTGCCCATGAGCTTCGCACGCCGCTCATGGCGATGCTCGCCACGGTCGAGGCCATGCAGGACGGCGTGCTTCCGGCGGACGAGGAGCATCTCGAGACCGTGGCGAGTGAGGTTCGTCGCCTCTCCCGCCTCGTTGCCGCCATGCTGCAGCTTTCGCGCATCGAGAACGGCACCACGCCGTTCAAGCCGGAGAAGACCGACGTCGTGGGGCTCGTGCGCTCTATCGTCACCTCACAGGAGCAGCTCTTCGCAGACCGAGGCCTTCGCCTGCGCATGGACGTAAAGACGCCGCGCAAGGAGCTGTACTGCGACATCGACCGCGACATGATTCGCCAGGCGGTCATCAACCTCATGTCCAACGCGCTGCGCTACACGCCCGACGGTGGCTGGGTTGTGGTGAGTGTGGAGCAAGATGGCAGGGACGCCGTGATTGCGGTGTCCGACACCGGTATCGGCATCGCCAAGGAGGACCTCGCACGCGTGTTCAGTCGCTTCTGGCGTTCGGATGCAAGCCGCGAGCGCGAGAGTGGTGGCCTGGGAGTGGGACTCTCGGTCACGAAGGAGATTATCGACCGTCACCACGGCTACATTGCCGTGGAGTCCGAGCTCAACCACGGCACGAAGTTCACGCTGCACATCCCGCGAGACCAGGGCAAATCCCAGAGCCAGTCGCAGCCCGCGCAGGACGCCAAGTAACTTCATCAATCATGGAGGGTCCCGTTTCTTGCTTGGCTGTGCCGGGATGAGAAATGGGGCCCGCGCGTGCGCCGCATTGCTAGAATAAGCATTTGGTACTGTCGCTGTAGAGCGGCACAGAATCAAACATGTAGAGGGAAAGCGGTGCATATGGCAGCTATCGGAAAGCGTCCAGATTCGCAGGGCAAGGTTCGCGACATCTACGATTGCGGCGATGCGCTGCTGATGGTGGCCAGCGATCGCATCAGTTGCTACGACTACATCCTTCCGGATGAGATTCCGTACAAGGGTGAGATCCTTACGCGCATCTCCGACTTCTGGTTCAATAAGTTTGCGGACATCATGCCCAACCACGTCATCACGATGGATCCGGCCAAGTTCCCGGCCGAGTACGCCGAGTATGCCGACTATCTGGCCGGCCGCTCCGTGCTTGTGAAGAAGGCCAGGACCATTCCCATCGAGTGCATCGTGCGCGGTTACCTCACCGGTTCCGGCAAGAAGACGTATGACGAGAACGGCACCGTCTGTGGCATCAAGCTCCCGGACGGCCTGACCGAGGCCTCCAAGCTTCCCGAGCCGATCTTCACGCCTTCTACCAAGGCCGAGTATGGTGAGCATGACGAGAACATCTCGTTTGAGCGCTGCGCCGAGATCGTGGGCGAGGACGTGGCAGAGCAGCTCCGCGATGCCTCTCTCAAGATTTACAAGGCAGCTGCCGAGTATGCCGCCACGCGCGGCATCATCATCGCCGACACCAAGTTCGAGTTTGGCTTCATCGACGGCCAGCTCACCATCATCGACGAGTGTCTCACGCCTGACTCCAGCCGCTTCTGGCCTGCCGAGGGCTATGCCGAGGGTCACGTGCAGCCCAGCTTCGACAAGCAGTACGTGCGCGACTGGCTGCGCGCCAACTGGGACATGCAGGGCGAGCCTCCCCACATCCAGGCCGATGTCATTGAAGGTGCCTCCAAGCGCTACCAGGAGGCCTTCGAGATCATCACTGGCGAAAAGTTCGTGCCCATGAAGGAGAGCAATGTCTCAGCGTAGTCCGTTCAACGAGCGAAACATGGGCAAGACGACCGACGGCGAGGAGGGCTCCAAGCCGGCGGGCATGACGCGCAGGTCGCTCTCGAAGGGCAAGCCCGCCCGTCCTGCCGCCGAGGGCGTCCGCATTGTTTCGTCCAAGTCCAAGGGCAAGTCTGTCTCCTCGCGCCCCCTCACCAAGGAGGAGCGCAAGGAGAAGCGCCGTGCGGAGCGCGAGGAGGAGGATCAGGTTGCCAACATCACCGAGATGGTGATGAAGCAGGATTCTCGCTATCTGGGTCGTCGTCGCGTCTGGTGGGGCCTGCTCATCGCCGGCATCATCTGCATCGCCGTCTCGTTTGCGGTCAACTACGCCTTTGGCACGGATGCCAAGAACTACGACCTTACCACGTCGGTGGGTGTGATCTCCACGGTGCTGCTCGTGCTGTCTTACGCCATCATCATCGCGGCGATTGTCTGGGAGTTCGTCAAGATTCGCCCGATTCGCAACGAGTCGATGGCAAAGGTGCGTGGTATGAGCGCCAAGCGTCGTCGTGCCGTCGTTGAGGCCAACTACGCCGCCGAGGAGCAGCGCAGGGCCGAGAAGGCAGTGCGAAAGGCTAAGAAGTAGGTTAGTTTCGGCCGCCCTTCGGGGCGGCCGTCATGCGGAGGGAGAGCGTCATGGGGGATGGGGAAGCGAAGGGCGCAACCGAGTTTGCAGCAGAGTACCCCGAGCTTGCGGCGCGGATGGTCAAGGCACTCTCTCGAGCGGATGAGGCAGAGACTCCGTGGCCCGTTTCAATGAGCTTTGTGGCGTCACATGACATTGTGGCGATCATCGGTAATCTGCCAGGTAGTGACGAGGACTCCGACGAGACTTCGTCTGAGGTCATTGACTCTGTGATCGATGCTGCCGTCTCCCGCGGCCTCATCCACAGCGCGCGCGAGGTTGGCGAAGACGGCCTGGCTATTGCCGTTGCCCGTTGTTGCCGTGGCGGCTCGATTGGCTGCTACATCGCGGTTGACGACCACGAGATCAGGCCGGAGGACGCCGAGGTTGCACTTGCGGGCTGCGTGCTGGTCTCGCTTCCGTGCGACCGCGTGGAGCAGCTGGCGGACGCGCTTGATGATGTGGACGTCCCTTATGCCGCGCTCGGTCAGGTGGGCGGCGACCACATCATTGTGGCGGGTGTGCCGAGCAACGAGACGTATGTAGACCTCGCGCTCAGTGAGCTGTAGAATAGTTTTCTGTGCTTGGGCGCATTGGGGCCAGGCCCCAGACATAGTGCCTCCGTAGCTCAGGGGATAGAGCACCGCTCTCCTAAAGCGGGTGTCGACAGTTCGAATCTGCCCGGGGGCACCAGACAAAACAGCAGGTCAGAGGTGGTAAAGCCTCTGGCCTGCTTTTGTTTATGAGAGAGGTGTATCCGCATCGCATGAGTCAGCTTGAGCTAAGTCTGCCGTCTACTTTGACTCATTTTTCTGACACTGATCTGTTGGGAAAATGAGTCAAAGTAGACGGCAGGCTGACCGGCAGGCTGACTCATGGCTGAGGTTGCGCTCATACAAGAAACGGGGATGGCGCGCTGTTTGCGTGCCATCCCCGTTTTGGTTCTATGTCTTTGCTCACTTACTGGCCGTCAGCGAGGTCCTCGCTGCCGCTTCCAGGCGTGGTTGGCTTGGATGGGCCTCCGGTATTGCCTGTATTCTCGGAGCCGCTGTTGCTGTTGTTGGAACTCCCCGTGTTGCCGGTGGTGGCGTTGTGGCTGCTGTTTCCGGTGGTGGGGCTGCTAGTTGCCGCGGAGGTGGTGACTGCGGGCTTGGCGCCTTGGGAGACAGTGAGGGTAATCGTGGCACCCTTCTCCTGCTCGCCGGTGGGGCTCTGGGAGATCACGTAGCCCTTGGCCGTGTCACTGCTGTAGTCATACTCGATGTCCACAGAGAAGCCGGCGCTCTCAAGGGCGGACTTGGCGGAGTTGGCGCCCTCGCCGGAGTGGTCGCCCGCGTCTGCCTTACCCTTGCCCTTGGAGATGTGGTAGGTGATGGTGTCACCCTCCTTGGCGGTGCTGCCGGCGACGGGGTCTTGCGAGGCAACCTTGCCACTCTCGACGCTGTCCGACTCCACGGAGTCGCCGGCTGTGCCCTTCAGGCCCACCTTCTCCAGCTCGGCGTTGGCCTCGGACGGGGACTTGCCGCTCAGGTTGGGAACCGTCACCTCGGCCGCAGGCTGCTTGCCCTTGGAGAACACGAGGTTGATCTTAGTGCCCTTGCCCTTCATCTCGCCTTGGTCGGGGTCCTGGCTGATGAGCTTGCCCTCCTCGACCGTGTCGCTGTAGTCCTGCGTGACGTTGCCCACCTCGAAGTAGTTGTTGTACTTGGCGATGGCGGCGCGCGCCTGGGTTTCGGTCATGCCCGCGAGGTTGGGGATGGCCTGCTGCTCGGGATCTGCCATCAGCGAGGTGATGGCAAAGGCGATAAGCGCGATGACGGTTATGGCGCCAATCACGATGCCTGCTACCTTGCCCTTGGAGACGGGCTTCTTCTCGGGCATGTCGGTTAGGCCATGCTGGGGCCCGCTGGCAACGGGGATGCGGCCAGTCTGCATCGGTGTGGCCGTCGTTCGGTTCATGGACTGCGTGCGGCCGTTGCGGTTCATGACGTTGGTGGGCGCGGCGCTGATGAGCGAGGTGGCCTCGCCCAGGTTCACGATGCGGCCGGCTAGGTAGTCATTGAGCACGCGGCGCAGCTCATCGGCCGTCTGGAAGCGGTCGGCCGGGTTCTTCTGCATGCATTTGAGGATGATGCCCTCGAGCGTGGCATCAACGTTCGGGTTGATCTGGCTAGGCGGAACCGGCTGCTCCTGCACCTGCTTGAGTGCCACGGAGATGGCGTCGTCGCCGTCGAAGGGGACCTTGCCGGTGGCGGCCTCGTACATCACGATGCCCAGGGAGTAGAGGTCGGAGGTGGGGCCAAGCTCCTTGCCCTGCGTCTGCTCGGGGGAGACGTAGTGGGCGGTGCCCAACACCGAGTTGTCGGCCGTGAGGTGGCTGTTCTTGGCGCGCGCGATGCCAAAGTCCATCACCTTGATGTTGCCGTCGGGCTGCACCATGATGTTCTGCGGCTTGATGTCGCGGTGGATGATGTCATGCTTGTGCGCCACGCTCAGCGCCTGGCAGATTTGCGAGCCAATCTGTGCCACCTTGCGGCAGTCGAGGGCACCGTGCTTGCGGATGCCGCTCTTGAGGTCGGTTCCGCGCAGGTACTCCATGATGATGTAGTAGGTGTCCTGGTCACGGCCCCAGTCGTAGACGCCCACGATATAGGGACTCTGAAGGCCGGCGGCCGCTTGGGCCTCCTGCTTGAAGCGCGCCGCAAAGGAGGGGTCGGCGGCGTACTGCGGAAGCATCGTCTTGATGGCGACCGTGCGTCCCAGCACGTTGTCGAGGCCGCGATACACCGTTGCCATGCCGCCAATGCCAATCTTGTCTTGGACGGTGTATCGTCCCCCGAGAACCCTATCTGCCATTCCCTGCTCCCATTCTGCCTGCGCGGCTTCCCGCGCTCGTATATTCCCTCATTTGCGAGAACTCACTCGCTTGCTGCCCGTCGTCGCGTGGGCGACGCGTTCCGCTCCAGCGTCTTTGACGCGCGGGCCCCTGTCCCGCCTCGCTCGTCATGAGTTGGAGCCGTTCGCCTGGACGTTCAGCGTCTTGGCTATGACCTCGCCGGCAATTTCGGCGGCAAGGCCGTGGACGTCTTCCTCGGGCGTGCCCTCTACGCAGATGGAGATGGCGAGCGTCGGGTTGTCATAGGGCGCAAAGCCCACGAAGAGCGAGTTGATGTTGCCGTTGGCCACCTCGGCCGTGCCGGTCTTGCCGGCAACGCGGGCACCGCGCACCTGGGCGGAGACGCCGGAGCCGTTCTGGACCACCTCCAGCATGGCCTCCTTCACGGTGTTGGCCGTGTCTGAGGAGACGGCCCGACCGAGGCTCTTGGGCTGGGTGGTGGAGACCGTGACTCCCTCGGGCGAGAGCACGTGGTCGACCACGTAGGGGTTCATGGCGGTGCCGCCATTGGCGATGGTGGCGACCGTGACGGCGTTCTGCATGACCGTGGTCTGCGGGCCCGCGGGGCTCGCGTGCTGACCCACCGGCTGGCCGATGCCAGACCAGGCGGTCTCCCACTCGGTCATCTCCGAGGGCTCCGGCATGAGCGAGGCCTTGGTGTTGAAGTCCTGGCCCAGAGAGGTGCCGTAGCCAAAGGCCTTTGCCCTGGCAACGAGGTCTGAGGAGCCCACCTGCGTGGCAAGCTGGCCAAAGGCCGTGTTGGCGGAGACGGCAAACGCGCGGCGCAGCGTGATGGCGCCATAGCCGCGGTCGTTGACGTTGGTGACCGCCGCGCCTCCGATGTCCATGGACGACGGGGCGTCATAGGTGGAGTCGAGGTTGGCGATGCCCTTCTCGAGCGCCGCAGACAGCGTGATGGTCTTGAACGTGGAGCCCGGGGTGTAGAGCGACTGCGTGGAGCGGTCTACGAGTTCGCCGTTGCTGTCGCTGCCAGAGATGATGTTGGAGATCTCGCCATAGGAGTACGTTGGCGAGGAGGCCTTGGCGAGCACGGCACCCGTCTGCGGGTCGAGCACCACGATGGCGCCCGTGCGGCCGTCCAGCGCGTCCTCGACCGCCTGCTGGATGCGGGAGTCGATGGTGAGCACCACGGAGTTGCCCGGCTGCTTGACGCCGGCGAGGGAGTAGAGGGCGTTCTGCCAGTTGGAGTAGTCCGCGCGGCCGGTGAGCGAGTCGTTCATCGAGGCCTCGACGCCCGTGGCGCCGTACTGCGTGGAGAGGTAGCCCACGGTGTGCACGGCGAGTGAGCCCCGCGGGTAGGTGCGCACGTAGGTGCCATCGGCCTGCTTGAGCGACTCGGCCAGCGTCACGCCGTCGGACGTGATGATGGAGCCGCGCTGCACGTAGGCGCTCTTGGCGATGGTGTGGTTGTTGTTGCTCATCTGCTGGTAGTCGGCCGCCTTGACCACCTGCACGTAGGTGAGGTTGGCGATGAGGGCGGCAAAGAGCAGCGAGAAGAAGGTTACGAGCGCCGTGAGGCGGTTGCCGAGTGCCACGCGTCCGAGAACGCCGCCCTCCGGCGTGCCGAGGCCCATGCTCGCGCGCGCATGCTTGCCCTGCACGACGGGCTGGGCGCTCGTGGCGCCGGCCACGATGAGCGGCGAGGGGGTCTGGGTGGTGCCGTCTCCCTCGGGCAGCTTTGCGCGGCCCGTGCCCTCGTCTCCGGCGCGCAGGAGCAGTGCCGCGACGATGAAGCTGGAGAGCAGCGAGGAGCCGCCCTGGCTCATGAACGGCAGGGTGACGCCTGTGAGGGGCAGCAGGCGGGTGACGCCACCCACGATGAGGAAGGCCTGGAAGGAGAGGGAGGCCGTGAGGCCAACCGCCGTGAAGGCGCTCATGTCGCTCTTGGCGCGCGCGGCGGTGGTGAGGCCACGTACCGCGAGCAGCATGAAGAGCATGAGCACGGCGCCGCCTCCGAGAAGGCCCATCTCCTCGGCGATGGCGGAGAAGATGAAGTCGGACTCAACGACCGGGATGAGCGTGGGCATGCCCTTGCCGATGCCGGCGCCTACAAGGCTGCCGTCGGCGATGGAGAAGAGGGACTGCACGATCTGCAGACCAGAGCCCGAGGGATCCTGGAATGGGTCGAGCCAGATTTGCACGCGCACGCGGACGTGCGAGAACATGCTGTAGCAGAAGACGCCGCCGATGCCCAGCAGCAGGATGCTCACGATGACGTAGCTCGCCCGGCCGGTTGCCACGTAGAGCATGATGACGAACATCGTGAAGAAGAGCAGGGCGCTTCCGAGGTCGCGCTCGAAGATGACGACGAGCAGGCAGACGCCCCAGACGAGGAACATCGGCAGCAGCATGCGCAGACGCGGGAGGGTGAGTGGTCCCACGCGCCTGGAGCTCGCGGAGAGCAGCTCGCGGTTCTCGGCCAGGTAGGCGGCGATGAAGAGTGCTATGAGGATCTTGGCCAGCTCGCCCGGCTGGAAAGAGAAGCCGCCGATGAGAATCCACAGCTTGGAGCCGCTGATCTCGGTGCCGATGAACATCGGCAGCATGAGCAGGATGGCGCCGGCGATGCCGAGCGTGTATTTGTAGTCTGCGAGGTGGTCGAGGTTGGGCACGGCGGCAAGCGTTGCCACCATGGCCGCAACCGAGACGAAGAGCCATACCACCTGGCCCATGGCCTCGTCTGGCCTGAGACGCGTGACGAAGGTGACGCCGATGCCCGCGAGCACGAACACGATGGGCAGGATGGCGGGGTCTGCCCCGGGCGCGAGCAGGCGAATGCCGATGTGTGCCGCCACGAAGGTGGCGAGAAGGCCGATGGGCACGGCAAGCGTCTGCACCGTGAGCTGGGCCCCGGTGTTCATGACGTACATGGAATAGATGAGCAGGACGGGGATGGCACCGGCCCCGAGCAGGAGCAGCTCGGTAGTGCGCCTCGAGCCTCCGTGTACGCGTGCCATGCTACTCGCCCCCCTGGGTCTGTGCGGTCGTCTCCGGCGCGATGGCCGTCTCGGTCGTCGTCTGGTTGGTCGCGGGGGCCTGGCCCGCGGCCCCGGGGCCAGCGGCGCCGGTGGCGTCTCCCACAGACCCGCCGTTGCTCTCCGACTGGGCGCTTGCGGCCACGTTCTCGGCCTTGGCGCGGTTCTCGGCCACCTGGTCCTCGTAGGCCTTCACGGTCTTCTGGGCGTCCTGGAAGCTGGAGACCGAGATGCCGGCGGCAAGCTGATGCTGCGTGGCGTCGGGCAGGTCCTTGAGGCTCACGGTGCTGGCCTTCTCGAGGCCGGAGAACTGGATGCCAAACACCGAGGCGTGGACGCCGTGATAGATGCCTACGTTTCCTGCGTAGGACCCCACGTACCATGAGTTGTTGATGATGAGGGCGAGGGCCACGCCGATGACGGCGAACAGCGTCGCCACGCCGCCTGCCCAGCCGGCGATGGCGCGGATGCGGGCCTTGCGGCGCGCCTCCTCCGTGCCATCGCTCACCACGTCGATGCAGATGACGGTCACGTTGTCGTGCCCGCCTTCGGCAAGGGCCGCCGCCACGAGGTTGTCCACGCACTCCTGCGGGGTGGCGCTCGAGACCGAGAGGGCCTCGATGGAGCCGTCCGGAATCATGCTCGAGAGGCCGTCGGAGCAGACGATGATGCGGTCCCCTCGCTCGACGTCGAGCATGAAGTGGTCTGCATACATGTCTGGGTCAGAGCCGAGCGCTCGGGTGATGATCGAGCGAGAGGGGTGCACGCGTGCCTCGTCGGCCGTGATTTCGCCGGCGTCCACGAGCTCCTCGACGTAGGAGTGGTCGTGCGTCACGCGCACGAGCGTACCGGCGTGCAGCAGGTAGATGCGGGAGTCGCCCGCGTGGGCCACGGCCATGTGCGTGCCCTCGATGATGCAGCACGAGGCGGTGCAGCCCATGCCGGGCTTGCCCACGCCGGTCTCGGCACCCTCGATGACGGCCTCGTTCGCGGCCTCGACGGCGGCGCCGAGCAGGGCGTCGTCTGCGTGCTCGGGTGCGTGCTGGGCGATGGCGCGCACGGCGATGGCGCTTGCCACCTCGCCGGCGGCGTGGCCGCCCATGCCGTCGCAGACGCCAAAGAGCGTGCGTCGCGCGAGGTAGGAGTCCTCGTTGTGGCTTCTGATGAGACCCACGTCCGTGCGTGCGGCCCAGGCAAGGCGCTCGCCGGAGCCGGTCTGGAGCTCGGTGTCCTCGCGGGCGTCGAGGTCAACCGCAGGCGGGTGCGGGTCTGCGGTCTGGGGAATCTGGGAAAGGGGGATGGGACCCGTGGAGTCTGGGTCATCCGACGGAATGGCGCCGGTGGGGCCCTCCGGCTCAGGGTCGTCGTCGTGTGGCGTGGGCGTGGCGGGACGTGCGTCACGCGAGCCGCCTACGACGGTTACCGGGGTCGTGCGAGACTGCTCGTAGAGCTCGGGGTCCTCGACGGGCAGGGTGCCGGTGTCCTGAGGGGCGCCTGCCTCGGCAGGAGTGTCGCCCGAGGCGATGCCTCGCTCGGAATCGGTGCTGTCGTGCGTGTCGACGTCCTCTGGCATGGGGGCCATGTGCGAGGGCTTGCTCGCCCGTGGCCCCGCCGCGTCCTCGCCCATGGCGTCAAGCTCGGTGCTTGGCGCAGAAGTCTCGACCGGCGCGAAGTGCTCGCCGCCCATGTGGGCGGCAGTGGGCTGGTCGGCGTCAGCGTATTCGAGGCTCTCGTTCTGGTCGTTCGCTTCGGTCATCGGCGACTCACCCTCATGACCACGTCGCCCACCTGCACCTCGTCGCCATCACGCAGGGTGACGGGGTCGGCGATGGCGCGGCCGTTGACGAGCGTGCCGTTGGTGGAGTTGAGGTCCTCGAGCACGAGTGCGGGGCCCTGCAGCGTGAAGCGCGCGTGCGTGGCGGAGACAAACGGCTCGGAGATGACGATGTCGCTCGAGGGAGAGCGGCCAACGACCACGGGCCCCAGCATGTCCACATGCAGGCCGCGCAGCTGGCGCGGCCCCTTGTCGACGTCGAGGCACCAGATGGCGGGGTCCTTGCGCTGTCCCTTCACGAGTCCGATGCCGGTGCGCATCACTGCGATCAGGAACAGGTAGAGCAGCACCACCAGGGCGATGCGTCCTATGAAGAGGACGAGGTCAATCATTAGTTCTCCCTGAACTCGAGATTCACGAGACCAAGGGTGATGAGGTCTCCGTCGCGCAGCGGGCACTCGTCGACGTCAACGTCGTTGACGAGGGTGCCATTGGTGGAGTTGAGGTCGCGGATGCGCCAGCCCTGGCCATCGAAGCTGAGCTCGGCGTGCGTGCGGGAGACGTTGGGGTCATGCAGGACCACGCCGCCCGGCGTGCGCTCGCGGCCGATGACGGTGCGCGGCGAGCTCGCGGTGTAGGTGCGACCGCTCTGGCGGTCGATGAGTAGGCAGGTCGCGGGCGCGGCGGCCGCCGGTGCCGGGACGGGCTGCGGGGCGCGCACGGTGCGAGGGGTGGGAACGGCCTGCTGCGGCGCGGGGGCCGCCTGCTGGCGGGCCGGCTGCGGGGCCGGGTCCTGCGGCTGGGGTGCGGCCTGCTGCGGCGTGTCGAAGCCGGGGAGCGCGGAGGCGATGGGGCTGGCGGCGGCAGCGCCCGCGGCGGCGTGGGCCTCCGGGGCGGAAGCCTGCTCGGCCGCGATGGCGACGCCTGCCTCGGCCACGGGCGAGAGATCCGGCATGGCGGGAACCCGGCGCGCGCTCACGTGGTGCGCGGGTGCGGCCGCCGCGGGCTCGGGGGCAACCGCGCGCTGCTGAACCACCGGCGGCAGGGGATTGCGCTCGGGAGCGACCGGCGTGGGCACCTGCTGCTGGCGGGAGTTCACGAGGGGCACGTTCTGGTTGCGACGGGCGGCCGCGCCAAGGGCGGCCTCCTCGGCATCCAGCACCGTCTCCTGCGGGAGCACGTCGAGGCCGGCGTCCATGCCGCTCATCGGGTTGTCGGAGAGCTGCGGGGACAGGTCGACGGAGGGGCGCACCTGCGGCTGCGGAATCGGGTTGAGTCCGGCCTGCTGCCCGGCGGGCTGGATGCCGGCCGGCTCGGCGCCCATGAACTTGGCCTCCTCCTCGCGCAGGCGATTTAGGGTCTGGGCGTCAACATTCTCCGCAAAGACGGAGAAGCGGCCGCTGCGCAGGGACGGGTCGGCCATGAAGCGCACGAGCGGACGGCCAACGAATACGTAGCCCTTGTTCTGGGCCTGGCCCTCGACGAACTGGGCGGTCTCGTTGGTGAGCTGCGCGTAGAGCGGGCGCATTGCCAGGTCGTCCTCGCTGGAGACAAGGATGGTGTAGAGGGCGGGGGCCGTGTCGACGCCGTCGATCACGAAGGTCTCCGCCTCCATCTCGCGGGCCGCCTTCTTGGCGAGCTTCTTGAAGGAGAAGGGCGCGGTGAGGCCCTGGGCGGTGGCGCCGAATAGACTGCCGACTCGGTGCTCAAAGACGTTTAGGAAGTTCACGTCACTCATCCTCCCGTGGCTTAGGCGCTGGGCCGAGGGTCACGATAGCTATGCTCATAAGTACTGAACAGACTACCGCAACGGCTACGCCGGGCGCCGAATTTCCAAGCCATAATCCGGCATTCTCCATTCCCGGCAGGGCGGTGCGGGTGGCTACCAGCACAAATGCACACACGACCTGCGCGGCAGACCTGGCAACGGGGCCCCTGGTGTTGCCAATCAGCGAGGCGAGCGCGGCGGCACATCCTGCACCCGCGACCATCTCCCAGGTGGCGGGAGAGGAAAGGGCGCCGGCTAGCGAGCGCACGAACTCCTCCCCGCCCGCTGCCGCCCCCAAGAGGCCCACCGCCACCTGAAGAAGCACGCCAAGCGCAGAGGTGACGAGCGCCGCGGCCGGTCGCAACGTGGCTCCGCAGATGGCGGAGCCCGCGGTGGGCACGCCAAATGCCGCAGGCATGAGAAGTCCGGAGGCAGAGGCCCGCGAGCGAGAGCCAATGCGCGTCCACCACATACCGAGGGTCACGCCCGACAGAACGGCGACGAGGAAGGCCGGGGAGTAGACCCCGGAGGCTAGGATTGCCCCGCAGACAAGCAGCAGGGCCAGCGCCCCGCCGGCGCCCGGCGCCGCCGCCGAGATGGCGCCGAGAGCAATGAGCCCCACCAGCGACGCGGTGCCGGCCGAGATGTCGAGGGTGGCGCCCGCAACGATGGGCGCCAGCTTCCAGCCGAGGATGCCCGTGGCCAGGGCACATGCCCCACGCGATGCCGCCTGCGGGAGCCAGGGCCAGCGCTCGATGGCGCGGACGTGGGCGGCTTGCTCCCAGGTGTCCTCGTCCGGGCCCGTCTCGCCGGTGACCTGGGCCATAAGCTCTGCCACGGATTCCTTGCCGGCCGCCTCGTCGCCGAGGTAGGGCAAGACGGCGTCCGCAAACTCGCCCGCAGTGGAGGGGCGCCTGGAGGGCTCTGGACTCATCGCGCGGGCCACGCCCTCCGTGACGGGTCCCGCAAGCTGCGACTCGATCTTTCCGAGGGGCCTCGCGCCCCTGCCGATCTTCTTGAGGGAGAACTCGGCGTCTGGGCCGGCGAAGGGACTTGTTCCCGTAAGGGCCTGGTAGCACACCACAGCGAGCGCAAAGACGTCGGTGCGCTCGTCCACCATGCCGCATTGCAGCTGCTCGGGCGGCATGTAGCCTATGGTTCCGCCCCGTGCCCCCTCCCAGCCTGCCGCCGAGGCCAGGCTTGCCATGCCAAAATCGCCGAGCTTCATGTTGGCGGAGGTGTCGATGAAGATGTTCGAGGGCTTGATGTCCAGGTGGAGCACGCCGTTCTCATGGGCGTAGGCGAGGGCGTTGGCGAGGCAGTCGAGCAGGTGGGCGCACTCGTCGTAGGTGAGCATGCCGCCCTCCACGCGGGCGAGCAGCTCCGCCAAGGTGAGGCCGTCGACGTACTCCATGATGAGATAGGCGGTGTCTGCCGTGACCTCGAAGTCGTGGACGGTGACGATGTTGGGGTGGGTGAGCCGCGAGGTGATGCGCGCCTCGTCAAGGGCTTCCTGCAGTGTGGACGAGCTTGCGCCTGCCGCCGTCGAGAGGGGCATGCACTTGATAGCTACCTTGCGCTGGAGCCGGATATCCCAGCAGACGTGCACTGCCGCAAAGCCGCCGGCGCCACGTGTCTCCACGACGCGGTAGCGGCCGAGCAGGAGCGGGTGCTCGGGCTGGGGATAGCTCCGAGAGGGCGTAGATGCGCTCCAACCCTGCGATGGGGTGGCGGGATTTTGCACGGCGGTCCTCGATTCAGCTGCGTGTGCCGGCGTGCGCGTGACGTTTTCGGTGCTTGAGGGACGTGTGGCCCAGCGTCGCGCGTGGGGCTATTCTAGCAGCTGGCAACAATTCTCAAAAAAGTTCTTGCGTATTGGCGCATCGGAAGCTATATTGAACTCCGCATTTGCGGGCGTGGCGGAATTGGCAGACGCGTACGGTTCAGGTCCGTATGGGGGCAACCCCATGAAGGTTCAAGTCCTTTCGCCCGCACCATGTATATGAGGAGGCCTCGGGTTTCGCCCGGGGCCTTTTTCATGCGTATCGGGTGTGCCATGTGCAACGGGCGGGCCCGAGCCGGAGCTCAAGCCCGCCGGCGACGCGTCCTAGGAGTACGAGCCAAACAGATTGGCAAAGTCTGCGTTCCAGGCATCCTCGTCGAGCGTTGCCTGTGGATTCGAGCCATCTGGCTCGCACCTACCCTTGAACTCAAAGGAAAGCGCCCTTGTTGTGGGCACGTCTGCCTGCTTGAGCTCCTCGAGCCGTTTGGCAACGAGGGCGCGCTGATTCTCCGTGAGACCATCCTCGGGCATATTCCCGTAGTCCAGTAGGTCGCTGCGCACGTATGCGGACAGCTCGCTCACGAGGGTGAGGGTGTCGGTGGCCTGGATGTAGAGGTACGCGGCGCCCGTGTAGGCGGTGTCTGAGCCGTCTGTCGAGTAGGCGTAGGTCTCGATGTCGTCCTCGCTGTAGCTGACGTTGGTGAGGCACCATCGGGCGAGCTCCTTCGAGTCGACGCCGATGCCCTCGAGAGTCATATCGGAGGAGTACGACTGAAACGCGTCGTCGAGATACGTGGCGACCTTCGAGACCACGCCGGCGTCACCGGAAGAAATCCGCCCCATGAGCTGTCGCACGGTTCCAGACTCCTGGCCCTCGAGCTCATTGCACACCTGCGTGTAGGTGTTGAAGTCGAGGCTTTCTGAGCTGGAGGATTCGTAGTTCGGAGAGCTGAGGGAGCCGCTTGCTGAAGTGGCGCCCGGCCCGCCGAAGATGGCACTGACGGCGTGGGTAACCCCGTACCCCGCGTCTTCCAGCCCATCGAAGAGGGTATCGGCGCAGCTCGTGAGTGCGCCTCCCATCTCAACCACAAGCGCGATGGCAATGAGCACGACGAAGCTCTTGCGAAACGTTCGCCCCATGGTGCGGCCGGCGCTCTGGGCCGTGGATTGCCGCGAGCCCTTGGGACGAGCGGCACTGGCTGCGCGAGAGGCGGGTTTGGAGGCCTTGGCGGTGCTTGTGCGGGCCTTCGACTGACGCCGCTTTCCGCTTCGCGAGCCTGCGCTGCCCTGGCCGGGCTTCCGCGGGGGCTTTGGGGCGTCATCTACCCAGCAACCATGACTGTCTGCGGAGCCTTGCCCCTCGGGGGAGACCCATTCGCCCTCCGGGGAAATGGGAACGTACTCCTGACCCAGCTCGTCGCTCGGCATGATGGGGTCGCCGGCGTTGAATGGGTCAACCTGCCTGTGCGTTCTCCGTGCCATGGGTGCCTCCGCATCCGGGTCCGTCATCTCGCGCATGTCCCTGACGTCACGTGGCCCCGCGCCGGCCCCTGCGGACGGCGCGGGGACGACTCACCTGCTAGTTGTTGTCGCTGTCGAAGAAGGACCAGCCATCCTCGTCGTCCCCGTCCTCGTCGCACTGGTCATAGTTGCGACGGGTCTTGCGCTCGAGCACGATGGCGGCAACAAGGAATCCAAGCAGGCCGATGCCCAACAGGCACAGGACGCCCATCCTCGTTCCAAAGAGCCAGCCAAAGAAGCCTGCCACGTCCATGAGACTGCCTTTCCACGCCCCGTTCGAGCCGGCCGAGGGGCCGGCACCTCCTGATTCCTTCAAGTATAGCGGCGGCGTTTCGGGCACCGTATGGCATCGCGCGATATACTGGCCCGTGCGGCTGCGCTCTCGGCGGGCCGCGAAACAACGTCATCAGTCGCGCGCCCTCAAGAGCGCTCGTGAACCGGAGGCACCATGCTCGACATCAAGTTCGTCCGAGAGAACCCCGACGCCGTTGACCAGGCGATGGCCAACCGGCAGACCAGCTGGGATCGTGAGCGCTTCTTCGAGCTCGACGACGAGCGTCGCGCCGTCATCGGCGAAGTCGAGGACCTGCAGGCCACGCGTAACGCCGAGTCCAAGAAGATCGGTGCTCTCATGAAGGAGGGCAAGAAGGACGAGGCCGAGGCCGCCAAGGAGGCCGTGCGCCAGGTCAACGAGAAGATCGACGAGCTGGGCGAGAAGCGCACGCAGCTCGAGGGTGACCTCTATGATTTCATGTCCCACCTGCCCAACATCCCGTGTGCGGCCACGCCGGTGGGCGTCGACGAGACTGAGAACATCGAGCGTCGCCGCTGGGGCACCCCGCGCGACTTCGAGGCCGAGGGCTTCGAGTTCAAGGCCCACTGGGACCTTGGTGCTGACCTCAATATCCTCGACTTCGACCGTGGCAACAAGCTCTCGGGCAGCCGCTTCACGGTGCTTGGCGGCAAGGGCGCCCGTCTCGAGCGCGCGCTCATCAACTTCTTCCTGGACACGCACACGAGCCGTGGCTTCAAGGAGTGGTGGCCGCCCATCGTTGTGAAGCGCCAGACCATGTTCGGCACGGGCCAGCTGCCCAAGTTCGAGGACGATGCCTATCACGTGAGCGGCGACAACTTCCTCATCCCCACGGCTGAGGTCGTGCTCACCAACCTCCACGCCGGCGAGGTGCTCGACGCCGACACCCTGCCGCGCTGGTACACCGCCTTTACCCCGTGCTTCCGCGAGGAGGCGGGCTCTGCCGGCCGCGATACACGTGGCATCATTCGCCAGCACGAGTTCGACAAGGTCGAGATGGTCAAGTTCGCCACGCCGGAAGACTCCGACAGCCAGCTCGAGAACATGACGGCCGAGGCCGAGTACCTGCTGCAGCAGCTCGAGCTCCCGTACCGCGTGATTAGCCTCTGCACCGGCGACCTGGGCTTCTCCGCCCGCCAGACCTATGACATCGAGGTGTGGCTGCCGAGCTACAACAATTACAAGGAGATTTCCTCCTGCTCCAACTGCGGCGACTTCCAGGCCCGCCGTGCCAACATCAAGTATCGTGACCCGGCTAACTTCAAGGGTACGCGCTACCTCAACACGCTCAACGGCTCCGGTCTGCCCGCCGGCCGCACGATGGCCGCGATTCTGGAGAACTACCAGAACGCCGACGGCTCCGTGACGGTGCCCGAGGTGCTGCGCCCCTACATGGGTTGCGACAAGATCGAGCGCGACTAGGAGATTGTGGGCAAGGATGCCTTTTGTGGGCGGTCCGGTCTGTGCCGGACCGCCTTTTTCTGTAGTGCGCCGGCCTGCGACGCGGTCCGTGCGACGCCGATCGTCCGTGCCGGGTTGCCTTTTCCGTGCGACGCTGGCCTCTCTGGCGCCCGGCCATTCGCAGACAACAAATCTGGCACACGCTTTTTTGCAAAACCCCAGTTGGTCGAAAAGAGTGTGCGCCAGATTTGTTGTCTGTCTGCCGACTGTTCCTGCCAGCCAGCAATGCGTCCTCCGAAGGCCCTCGGCTAGCCCCTGCTTTGTCTACCAGATGGTCATGGGCTTGTCCTGGCCGGCGGCGCAGATGGTGAGCCTGCCGTCTGCCGTGCGTGCCTCGGTGAAGGTGTCATTGGCTGCCTCGGCTCCCATGGCGGCGGCGAGTGCGCGAACCGCCACGCTTGGCCGATTGTTTTCCTGTGAGAGGTGCATGGCCACCACCGTCTCTGTGTCCAGGCCCACGAGCGTGCGCAGTGCCTCGGCCGCCTGGTCGTTTGAGAGGTGACCGTGCGAGCCGGCCACGCGTTCCTTGAGGTAGGCGGGGTAGGGGCCCGTGTCAAGCATGCGCGCGTCATGGTTGCTCTCAAGCGCGAGGATGCGCACGTTGTAGAGCAGGTCATAGGCGCGCTCGCTCAGCTCGCCGGTGTCGGTGCAGTAGCCAATGGCGTCGGCGTTCTCTCCCTCGCCGCAGTCAAAGCGCAGGCCAAAGGGGTCGACCACGTCGTGCGAGGTAGGGAAGGTGCGGATGCGCATGCCGCCCGCCTCGAACTCGTCCGAGTTCCCCACGAGCTCAAAGGGCAGCTCTGCCAGGTACTTGCGGCCGCCTGCCGTGCCCGCCGTTGCCACGAGGCGCCCCTCATAGCGGTTGCAGAACACGGTGAGGCCGCTCACGTGGTCGCTGTGCTCGTGCGTTATCACCACGCATTCGACGCGGTCCATGTCCACGCCCAGCTCGTCGGCGCGCCTCATGAGCTCGCGGCGAGAGAGGCCATCGTCGATGAGGACGGATCCCGTTGGGCCTTCCACCACGGTGGCGTTGCCCTTCGATCCGCTGGCGAGTATGTGCAGGTGCATCTGAGGCCTCATGGGCGTTCCTCCGTCGTAAACTAGGCGGGCTTTAGGGTACACGCGTTTCCGGGCACGTAACAGTGGCTCGCGCGCCGAGCCGTTTGCTGCTCATCGCCTGCGCCGTCGTGGGCTCCAGGCCCGCGGCAACTTCGGCTTGGGCCCTCCGCTGGCTGCGTGACGACGCGCCGGCAGGGATCGCGTCGCCTTTGCTTCAGATTCGCTGCCGATATGCGGCGGGGCGCCGGTCCCGCGCCGTACGAGGGAGGACTATGCCGAGTGTAAGCAGGAGGTATGCGGGCGAGGTGCCTGCATTCGAGCGTCCAAGCGGCCGCGTGGCGCCCGAGGCGCAGGGGCCTGTGGTCCTCATGGTCTCGGGAGGTGCCGACTCCACGGCCCTGCTCGTGCTTGCCGCGACCTCCGAGCTCGACATCGACGACGGGCGCGGCCGCTCCCGCATCGCGCGCGAGCGGCTTCACGTGTTGCACGTCAACCACCAGCTCCGCGGCATCGACGCCGAGGAAGACGAGGAGTTCGTGCGTGACCTCTGCGTTCGGCTCGGCGTGCCCGTGACGGTGGAGCGCGGGGACGTGGCCGCGATGGCTGCCGCCCCAGACGCGCAGGACTCGAACGTGGAGAACGTCGCGCGCGAGGTTCGCTATGCCGCGGCTGGCAGGCTCGCGAACGAGCTGTGCGAGCAGGCGGGCCTGCCGCGCAGCAGCGCGCGCATCGTCACGGCGCACACGGCCAACGACCGCGCGGAGACCTTCTTCATGAACGCCATCAAGGGGTCTGGCACGCAGGGCCTCTCCTCTATCCCTCGCCGCCGAAACCGCATCGTGCGCCCACTGCTCGACCGCACACACGACGAGCTGTGCGATCTGCTCCGCATGCGCGGCATCGTCTGGCGAGAGGACGCCACGAACGCGGACACTCGCTACCTGCGCTCCTTCGTGCGCCACGAGATTGTTCCGCGCGCCATCGAGCGCAATCCGCGCCTCATGGAGAACATGGTGGCAACCTGCGACATCCTCTCGGACGAGGACGCCTATCTCACGCAGCTCGCGAGTCGTGCGCTCCACACGCTTGAGCGCCGGCGCGATGCGGGCCTCATCGTCCTGGACGCCGCCCGCCTTGCGGCGACAGAGGTTGCGCTCGCGCGTCGCGTCGTGCGTATGGCGATGCTTGCGGCTAATCCCGAGAGCCGGCTCGAGGCGCGTCACGTGGCGCGAGTGCTCAGGCTCGTTGCCGCCGGCGAGGGCTCCGTCACGCTCCCGGGAGGCGTGGATGCTCGCGTCTCCTACGGCATGCTCTTCATCCGGGCTCGCGCGTCGGCCTTTGCGCGGCTTGCGCCGGGATGGCTGGAGGTGCCGGGCCTGCCGTCTGAGCCTGGACAGTCTGCCTACCTTGCTGCGCCCGGTCCCATCGGCGTGCTTGAGCTCGGCTGTGTGGGTACGCTTACGGCCCGGCTTCGTGAGGTGGCCCCGGGGTCGCATCCCGAGGCGCTTGCCCGGGCCCAGGCGCGCGAGTGGGAGGGGGCATCGGTGCTGCTTGACGCGGCATCCTGTCACCTGGGGCCCCTGGGCGGCCGCCTGTGGGTTGACGCGCCGCAGGTGGGCGACGTCCTGTGCCCCCTCGGCATGCGCGGACAGTCCAAGAAGCTCTCCGACCTGCTCATTGACGAGAAGTTTCCAGCCCAGGAGCGCGCCGGCGTGCCCGTGGTGCGTACCTCGCCTACGGGCCACGTGCTCTGGGTGGCGCCGATTCGCCCAGACGAGCGCGTCCGCGTCACCGGTGCGTCGAGGGTGCTGCTAGAATTGCATTTCCACGCGGCCGAGAGGCCTGGTGTGGAGGGTCCCGGCGCGCATGGTTGCGCTGGGGTATGACGAAGACGGTTTCAACCGGCGCCGGTGTCTGCCGCCGCCGCACATGCCAACGCGGATTCCGCGGGGGCTCTCGAGAGGAGCGCGCGATGGAGCGCATTCATCCGGACGTCGACAGAATCGTTCTCTCCGAGGAGGACATCAAGGGCATCGTCTCTCGCATGGGAGCCGACATTACCCGTGACTACGAGGGTAAGAACCCACTGCTTATCGCCGTGCTGCGTGGCGCCGTCGTCTTCATGGGAGACGTCATGCGCGCCATCGACTGCGAGCTGGGCATCGACTTCATGGCTGTCTCTAGCTACGGCGACGGCGCCAAGAGCTCGGGCGTCGTGCGCATCGTGAAGGACCTGGACACCAAGATTGAGGGCCGCGACGTCCTTATCATCGAGGACATCCTGGACTCGGGTCTCACGCTCAGCTACCTCATGAAGAACCTTTCCTCGCGCAAGCCCGCCTCGCTCGAGGTGGCGGCCTTCCTGGTGAAGGACGTCGAGGGCCAGAGGCCCGCCGTCAAGCCCCGCTACGTGGGTGCGCACGTGCCCGACGAGTTCATCGTGGGCTATGGCCTGGACTTCGCGGAGCGCTATCGCAACCTGCCCTATATTGGTATCCTCAAGCCCGAGGTCTACGGAAAGTAGCGCCTCGGGGACTCACAAGTGATCCCAAAGCGCATCGAACCAGCCGCGGCCGGGCTCGTAGGAGTCCGGCCGCGGCATATGAAGTGAAGGAATGAGGGAATGAGCGACAAGCCAAATCTGCCCAAGGGCGGGCCCGAGCTGCCGGGCCGCTCGCGGTCGAGCGTGGTGTATCTGATCCTCGCCATCGCCTGCGTGGCGTACCTTGTGTTCACCATGGGGCCGACGTTTCTCGGCTCGTCCCAGGTGGATACGCTCGCCACGAGCGAGATGGTCGAAGCCGTCGATGCGGACCGCGTCTCGCAGCTTACCTACAAGCTGTCTACCGGCGAGGTGACGGGCCAGTACTGGAAGGACGGCGCCGACACCAGCGACAAGACCGCCCTGCGCAGCTTCAAGAGTGCCTATGCCGGCAGCGACAACCTCACCGAGCTGATGGGCCGGCACCCCAAGATTACCTTCAAGGTGGACACCTCTGACGGCAACATGCTCGAGACGATTCTCGTCTACGTGCTGCCGACGCTGCTGCTCGTGCTTGTGTTCGTCTTCTTCATGCGCCAGATGCAGGGTCAGAACGGCCAGGCCATGAACTTTGGCAAGACGAAGGCCAAGACCACCGAGCAGACGCGTCCAAAGGTCAAGTTCAAGGACGTCGCCGGCGTTGACGAGGCCGTTGAGGAGCTCGTGGAGATTCGCGACTTCCTCGCCGAGCCTGAGCGCTTCCACAAGATGGGCGCTCGCATCCCGCGCGGCGTGCTGCTGGTGGGCCCTCCGGGAACGGGCAAGACGCTGCTTGCCAAGGCCGTCGCCGGCGAGGCGGGTGTGCCGTTCTTCTCCATCTCCGGCTCTGACTTTGTGGAGATGTTCGTGGGCGTGGGCGCAAGCCGCGTGCGCGACCTCTTCAAGCAGGCCAAGGCTGCCGCTCCCTCCATCATCTTCATCGACGAGATCGACGCCGTGGGCCGTCAGCGTGGCGCCGGCCTCGGTGGCGGTCATGACGAGCGCGAGCAGACGCTCAACCAGCTGCTCGTTGAGATGGACGGCTTCGAGCAGAACGAGGCCGTGATCCTCATCGCGGCAACCAACCGCCCGGACATCCTCGATCCGGCCCTGCTGCGTCCCGGCCGCTTCGACCGTCAGGTCACGGTGGACCGCCCTGATGTGAAGGGCCGCGAGCAGATCATCCGCGTGCACTCCGAGGGCAAGCCGCTTGCCGGCGACATCGACTTTGGCCGCCTGGCCAAGCTCACTCCCGGTTTTACGGGCGCAGACCTCATGAACCTCATGAACGAGAGTGCCCTCCTGGCCGCCCGCCGCAAGAAGAGCAAGATCACGATGGACGAGGTCGAGGAGGCCATGGAGCGCGTCATCGCCGGCCCGCAGCGCAAGAGCCGTGTGATGACGGACAGGGAACGCGCCACCATTGCCTACCACGAGAGCGGCCACGCCCTCGTGGGCCACATCCTCGAGAACTCCGACCCGGTGCACAAGATCAGCATCATCAGCCGTGGCCAGGCCCTCGGCTACACGCTGCAGCTGCCGGAGGAGGACCACTTCCTCAACACGCGCGACGGCATGCTCGACCAGATTGCCGTGCTGCTGGGCGGCCGCACCGCCGAGGAGCTGTTCTGCGACGACATCACTACGGGCGCGAGCAACGACCTGGAGCGTGCCACCAAGATCGCACGCCAGATGGTCACGCGTCTGGGCATGAGCGAGGCCCTGGGCACGCAGGTGTTTGGCGAGGCCCAGCACCAGGTGTTCCTTGGTCGTGACTATGCGGACCACCAGGACTACTCAGCCGAGACCGCCAAGCGCATCGACGACGAGGTGGAGCGCATCATGCGCGAGGCACACCAGCGCGCCCGTGAGGTGCTCGAGGCCCATCGCGACCGCATGGAGGCCATGGCCAACGTGCTGCTTGCCCGTGAGACCGTTGAGGGCGAGGCCGTGAATGCCCTGCTCGATGGTACCTGGGACGAGTATTTGGCCGCGCACCCCGAGGAGGCCGAGAAGGAGCAGGCGGCTGAGGCTGGTGCCGTTGAGCCCGCCGCCGGCGCCAAGCCTGGCGAGCTCGATGAGGACGTTGCGGCCGAGGCCGCGGAGGCCGCGCGTAAGGCGATGGAGCGCGAGGGCGATGCGGGCGCCGTCGCACCGGGTGACGGCGAGGGCAGGTAGCCTCGACTGGGCTTCGGACGCCTGGCTTGTGGCGTGTGGCTGCGTTGTTGCCGGCAGTCCGCGCGCCACGAGGACGCCAGCGTCCGCTCGCAGTGGCCATCGTGCTCAACCGCATCGCCATATGGATGACAGGAGGCCCGCTCACGCTTCGGCGTGAGCGGGCCTTTTGGTGCCTCGCGCGTACAATGGCGAGAGTGACCGCGTGAGAGGGGACCTCATGATTAACGAGACCATGTACGGCTACGGGGCGTCCAAGAGCTCGATTCGCGAGATTGCCGCCTATGGAGCCGCGCGCCAGGCCGAGATTGGCGCTGAGAACGTGTTCGACTTCAGCCTTGGCAATCCGAGCGTTCCCGCGCCGGCGGCCGTTGCTGCCTCCATCGGGCGCAGCCTCCAGCTGCCGCCCGCTCAGGTCCACAGCTATACGCCTGCCAACGGCCTGCCTGCCTGTCGCGAGGCCATCGCGGCTTCGCTGACGCGCCGTTTCGCTGCCGAGATGGACGGCCGGGAGGTGGCCGGTGCCGGTGACCTCTACGTGACTTGCGGCGCTGCGGCGTCGCTCTCCATCACACTGCACGCCGTGACCAACCCGGGTGACGAGGTCATCGTCATTGCCCCGTACTTCCCCGAGTATCGCGTGTGGATCGAGACCTGCGGCTGCACCTGCGTCGAGGTCATGGCTGATGCCGAGACCTTCCAGATCGACGTGCCGGCTGTGGCCGCCGCCATCAACGAGCGCACAGCGGCCATCATCATCGACTCACCCAACAACCCGGTGGGCACGGTGTACGCGCGCGACAACCTCGAGGCGCTCGCGGCGGCGCTGAGCAAGCGCTCTGGGGAGGTCGGGCATCCCATCTACCTCATCTCCGACGAGCCCTATCGCGAGATCACCTATGGCGCTGAGGTGCCGTGGGTGCCGGCTGTCTACGAGCGCACCGTGGTCTGCTACAGCTACTCCAAGAGCCTGTCGCTTCCGGGCGAGCGCATCGGCTGGGTGCTCGTGCCGCCCACGAATCCCGAGCACGACCGTCTCGTGTCCGCCGTTGCCGGCGCCGGGCGCTCCCTTGGCTTCGTGTGCGCGCCGGCGCTGTTCCAGCGCGTGGTAATCGACTGCGTGGACGAGCCGAGCGACGTGGACGCCTACGCGCGCAATCGCAAAGCGCTCACGGAGGGCCTTGCCAAGGTCGGCTACGAGTACATCGAGCCCGACGGTGCGTTCTACCTGTGGGTTAAGGCGCTCGAGCCCGATGCGAACGCGTTCTTTGAGCGCGCGAAAGCTCACGAGTTGCTGCCGGTGCCGAGTGACTCGTTTGGCTGCCCGGGATGGGTCCGGGTGGGATACTGCGTCTCGTACGAGACCATCGTGAACTCGATGCCCGCATGGCAGGCGCTGGCGGCGGAGTACCGCTAGGGCCCTGCGGGCCGCCGCGGCCGCGCCGTACCCTTTGGTCGGGGTCACTTGCTTTGCAAGGTCCTTGGCCCTATCCCTAGGGTCATGTCGAGCCGGCCTGCCCGTTGCCACTTGCGGTACTCCGCTGTCACGGGGCTTGCGGGTGGCGAGGATTGGTCTCGTACGTGCCGGGCAGTTAGCTTGTTTGAGGGAGGTCGCTTTGCTTCGGAACCTTTGTGATACGCATACGCACACGCTGTACTCGCGCCATGCGTATTCGACGATTCGCGAAAATGTGCTGGCGGCACGGGATGCGGGTCTTGAGTTGCTGGGATGCACGGAGCACTTCAGCGACATGCTGCATCCTGGCGCCACGCTCACCCACGCGGACGTGCGTGACTTCCAGTACTTCGACAACTTTGCCGCCTGGCCCGAGGTGTGGGAGGGCGTGCGCGTCCTGCACGGTTGCGAAGTGGATATCCGCGGGCTCGACGGTCAGCTTTACGGCGATCACATCATGGTGACCGGCGACATCGTGGGGCGCGCCATGAGGAACCCAAAGACGCTGGCGGAGCGCGTCTTCTCCCACTGCGACTATGTGGTGGCGAGCGTGCACCTCGACGACTTTGCAAAAGGTGCCACGATTGCGCAGGGCACCGAGATGTACCTCAGCGTGCTGCATCGGGACAAGGTACTTACGCTGGGGCACACGGGTCGCTCGGGCGTGCGGTATGACCTTGGCGAGGTCATTGGCGAGGCGGCGCGGCTGCACAAGCTGATTGAGATTAACGAGCACAGCATCGAGTCTCGCCCCGGTAAGACCACGGATACCTGTCGCGCCATCGCCGAGAAGTGCGCCGAGTTGGGGTGCCAGATCGCCGTCAACACGGATGCACACATCTGCACGCAGGTGGGCGATTTCCACGCGGTTCTTGCGATGCTGGAGGAAATCGACTTCCCACAGGAGCTCATTGCCACACGCAGCGCCGACGCCTTCCTCGCCGCCAAGGTCGCCGCGCTGGGGGAGTAATCCTTCCAACTGAAACGAGTGCCTTACCCGGCCGGGGAATAGCCCTCTGGCCGAGGCAGGCGCCCCGCGCAAAACCGCTCAATCAGAGGGCGGCTACAAAAAAGAGCGCGGCTGCAAAAAAGAAGGCGGCTGCAAAAAAGACGCAAAACCGAGCGGGCATAGCGCACACAATTCGCCGAGAGTAGTCATTACGCGCGTTTTTCGCCGATGAAACGGTTCCAAATGTGCGTAATGACTACTCTCGATGAAGAAGAGAGGAGCCGAAGGCACAGCTGCCGCCTCGTTG
>CWGY01000018.1_pt1 | contig 31712 bp, 35 predicted proteins | sample 678861 | NCBI WGS metagenome assembly CWGY01 (sample SAMEA3735962, study PRJEB9488) | human gut metagenome | biome: ENVO:mammalia-associated habitat; material: ENVO:feces | place: Malawi | collected 2009-02-27
GACCGTCATGGTCCGCGGCGACGTGGGCGCCGTCAAGGCCTCCGTCGACGCCGGCGCCGCGGCTGCCGAGAAGGTGGGCACCGTCGTGTCCGTCCACGTCATCCCGCGCCCGCACACCGACGTCGAGAAGATCCTGCCCCACACCGCCGCCGAGGCGTAGGCTACACTGCACACGGGCGCATGCGCTCGCTAGACGCGAAGGGAGGTCGCCATGAGCGACACCAACATCAGCCAGCTCGTAGACGACATTCTTAAGAAGATGGGCTCCGGCTCCGCCGTCCCCAACACCGCCAGCAGCTCCACGGTCGCCAAGGGCGCCCCGAAGCCGGCCGGCGCCTGCAACCTCACCGAGTTCGTGGGCACCGCCATCGGCCACACCATCGGCCTCGTGATCGCCAACGTCGACCGCCAGGTCCACGAGAAGTTCGGCCTGGACCCGAAGTACCGCTCCATCGGCATCGTCGGCGACCGCACCGGCGCCGGCCCGCAGATCTTCGCGGCCGACGAGGCCGTCAAGGCCACCAACGTCGAGGTGCTCAAGATCGAGCTGCCCCGCGACACCGAGGGCGGCGCCGGCCACGGCTCGCTCATCGTCTTCGGCGCCGAGGACGTCTCCGACGCCCGCCGCGCCGTCGAGGTGACGCTGGCCGACGTCGAGCGCACCATGGGCGATGTCTACGGCAACTCCGCCGGCCACCTGGAGTTCCAGTACACCGCCCGCGCCTCCCACGCCCTGGCCAAGGCCTTCGGCGCCCCGGAGGGCAAGGCCTTCGGCATCACGGTGGGCGCCCCGGCGGCCATCGGCGTGCTGCTCGGCGACACCGCCGTCAAGGCGGCCACGGTCGACGTGGTCTCGGTCTCCAGCCCCGCCCACGGCACGAGCTTCTCCAACGAGGTCATCACGACCTTCTCCGGCGACTCGGGCGCCGTCAAGCAGGCCATCGTCGCCGCCCGCGAGGTCGGCAGGCAGGTGCTGGGCGCCATGGAGCCCTCCGAGCCGCTCGAGAGCACCACGACTCCGTACATCATCTAGGCGAGAGGGAGTCTTGACCAATGCCTAAGTCCAAGCGCTTTGAGGCACTCGCAGAGCGTCCCATCCACAAGGATGGCTTCGTCACCGAGTGGCCCGAGGTTGGCTTCGTGGCCACCGAGAGCCCCAACGACCCCACGCCGAGCATCAAGATCGAGAACGGCGTCGTCACCGAGATGGACGGCAAGACGCGCGATGAGTTCGACATGCTCGACCAGTTCATCGCCGACACCGCCATTCGTCTCGACAACGCCGAGAAGGCCATGGCCACGCCGTCGCTCGACATCGCCCGCATGATGGTCGACATCAACGTGAGCCGTGACGAGGTCCTCGACTACACGCTGAGCTGCACCCCGGCCAAGCTGACCGAGATCTGCAACCAGCTCAACATCGTCGAGATCATGATGGCCGTGCAGAAGATGCGCGCCCGTGCCTACCCGGCCAACCAGTGCCACACCACCAACCTGCGCGACAATCCCGTGCAGCTCGTTGCTGACGCGGCCGAGAACGCGGTTCGTGGCTTCGCCGAGCAGGAGACGACGGTCGCCGTCACCCGTTACGCGCCCTTCAACGCCATCGCCATCCTCATCGGTACGCAGGCCGCGCGTCCCGGCACTCTGACGCAGTGCTCGCTCGAGGAGGCCACCGAGCTCCAGATGGGCATGCGCGGTTTCACTACCTACGCCGAGACGATTTCCGTCTATGGCACCGAGAACGTGTTCATGGACGGCGACGACACGCCGTACTCCAAGGCGTTCCTCGCCAGCTGCTACGCCTCGCGCGGCATGAAGATGCGCTTCACCTCCGGCACCGGCTCTGAGGTGCAGATGGGCTTCGCCGAGGGCAAGTCCATGCTCTACCTCGAGGCCCGCTGCCTCGCCATCACCAAGGGCGCTGGCGTCCAGGGCACCCAGAACGGCTCGGTGTCCTGCATCGGCGTCCCGGCTGCCGTCCCCGGCGGCCTGCGCGTCGTGGCCTCCGAGAACCTGCTCTCGATGATGCTCGACCTCGAGTCGACCACCTCGAACGACCAGTCGTTCACGCACTCCGACCTTCGCCGCTCCGTGCGTACCATGCCGCAGTTCCTCCCTGGCACCGACTACATCTGCTCGGGTTACGCCGGCGAGCCCAACTACGACAACATGTTCGCAGGCTCCAACTGGGACGCCCACGACTTCGACGACTGGTGCGTCATCCAGCGCGACATGCGCGTCGACGCCGGCCTTCGTCCGGCCAAGGAGGAGGAGGTCGTCAAGGCGCGCAACTACGCGGCTCGTGCCCTCCAGGGCCTCTTCCGCGAGCTCGGCCTGCCGCCGATCACCGACGAGGAGGTCGAGGCCGCGACGTATGCCGACGGCTCGAAGGATATGCCCGAGCGCAACATCAACGAGGATCTCAAGGCCGTCGAGGACATGATGAACCGCGGCACCAACGGCGTTGACATCATTCGCGCCCTCGACAAGGCCGGGTTCAAGGATGTCGCCCACGCCATCTTCAACATGATGAAGCAGCGTGTCTCCGGTGACTACCTGCACACCGCTGCTATCGTCACCTCCGACTGGGAGGTCCAGTCGGCCGTCAACATGCCCAACACCTACCAGGGCCCCAAGACCGGCTACCAGATGTCTGCCGAGCGCTGGAACGAGATCAAGGACCTTCCGTGGGCCGTTGATCCCGAGACGATTTAGAAAGGGGTGGCGCAATGAATATCGATGAGGCTACGCTTCGCACCATCGTCGAGCAGGTCGTCAAGAATCTGAACGCGACCCCTGCGGCCACGGCCGCAGCTCCCAGCACGACCTCGGCGCCCGCCGGGGACGCGCAGGAGGTCACCACGACCAATAAGGGCGGCTTCGCCCAGGTCGAGGGCTCTGCCACGCCCACCGAGGGGCGCCAGAAGGGCATGGTGCTCACCGAGGTCGGCGAGGCCCAGAAGGGCACCGAGCCCAGCGAGGTCGTCGTCGGCCTTGCCGCCGCCTTCGGCAAGTACCAGCATGAGAACATCGTGCACGTGCCACACACTGACATCCTGCGCGAGGTTCTCGCCGGCATCGAGGAGGAGGGCTGCAAGTGGCGTGTCATCCGCGTCTACCGCACCTCCGACGTCTCGTTTGTCGCGCATGATGCCGCCGAGTACTCCGGCAGCGGCATCGGTATCGGCATTCAATCCAAGGGCACTACGGTCATTCACCAGAAGGACCTGCCGCCCCTGAACAACCTCGAGCTGTTCCCGCAGTGTCCGCTCATCGACCTGGACACCTACCGCCAGATCGGCAAGAACGCGGCCATGTACGCCAAGGGCCAGTCGCCCACGCCGGTGCCCATGAAGAACGACCAGATGGCGCGCCCGCGCTTCCAGGCCGTCTCGGCGCTGCTCCATATCAAGGAGACCGAGCACACCGACCGCAACCGTGGCCCGCAGGCCATCAACGTCAAGTTTGACTAGGGAGGAGGAACCATGGATCAGGAAGCTTTGATGAAGGACGTCGTGGCGCAGGTTCTGGCCGCGATGGGCAAGGACGGCGTCTCTGCCCCCAAGTCCGCAGCGACCGCCCACGAGGTGCCTGCCTCCGAGCGCGTCACCAAGGCCGACTACCCGCTCGGTGAGCATATCCCCGACAGGCTCAAGTCGCCGACGGGCGTTCGCTTGTCCGACATGAAGTACGAGGACGTCATCTCCGGCAAGCTCAACTTCAAGGACCTCGCGATTACCCCCGAGACCTTGGAGTTGCAGGCCGAGGTCGCCGAGAGCGTGCGTCGCGATGCCTTTGCCGGCAATATGCGTCGAGCCGGCGAGCTCATCGCCGTCCCCGACGATCGCCTACTCGAGATGTACAACGCGCTGCGTCCGTACCGCTCCACCAAGCAGGAGCTGCTCGACATGGCCGACGAGCTCGAGAAGCAGTACAACGCGCCCGTGTGCGCCAAGCTCGTGCGTGATGCCGCCGCCATCTACGAGAAGCGCGACCGCCTCAAGAAGGCCTAGGCGGTTGCCAGGAGATTCGCGATGAAACTAGTTGCTGGTATTGACATAGGTAATGCCACGACTGAGACTGCCCTTGCCCGCATCGATGATGCGGGCGGGGTGGTTTTCCTGTCGAGCGCCCGTGTTGCCACCACGGGCATCAAGGGTACCCTCCAGAACATCAATGGCATCTTTCACTCGCTCTCCGTGGCCGTCAAGCAGGCCAACCTCGAGGTCACCGATGTCGAGGAGATCCTGCTCAACGAGGCGGCCCCGGTCATCGGCGACGTTGCCATGGAGACCGTGACCGAGACGATCATCACCGAGTCCACGATGATTGGCCACAACCCCTCGACGCCTGGCGGCGAGGGCGTGGGCGTGGGCGAGACGGTCGACATCCAGGCGCTGTGCCATACGGAGCACGAGAAGGACTATATCGTCGTGGTCCCGCCCGCCGTGGGCTTCGAGGAGGCTGCGCGCCTCATCAACGAGGCTGCCCGTAACGGCATCTCGATCACCGCGGGCATCGTCAAGCGTGACGACGGCGTGCTCATCAACAATCGTCTCGAGCACAAGATTCCCATCGTCGACGAGGTCATGCTCATCGAGAAGGTGCCCCTGGGCATGCGAGCCGCGGTGGAGGTGGCGGGCGTGGGCGACGTCGTGCAGACGCTGTCCAACCCCTTCGGCATCGCCACCGTGTTTGGCCTCGGCTCCGAGGAGGTCAAGCAGGTGGTTCCCATCGCGCGCGCCCTCATCGGCAACCGCTCGGCCGTCGTCATCAAGACACCCGCCGGCGACGTCAAGGAGCGCCGCATCCCGGCGGGCCAGATTGAGTTCGAGGGCGCCAACGGCCACGTCGAGAAGGTTGACGTTGACGCCGGCGCCAACAAGATCATGGCCGCCGAGGGCAACGTTGGCGAGGTGGTCGACGTGCACGGCGAGGCCGGCACCAACGCGGGCGGCATGCTCGAGAACGTGCGCCTCGTCATGAGCAATCTCACCAAGAAGCACCCGCGTGACATCAAGATCCAAGACTTGCTCGCGGTCGACACGTTTACGCCGCAGAAGGTCAAGGGCGGCCTTGCCAACGAGTTCTCCCAGGAGAACGCCGTGGGCGTGGCCGCTATGGTGCAGGCCGACCGCCTTGCGATGCAGACGATCGCCGACGACTTCGCCAGGCAGGTCAGCGTTCCCGTCCACGTGGGCGGCGTCGAGGCCGACATGGCCATCCGCGGCGCACTCACCACTCCGGGTACCACGAAACCCATCGCCATCCTCGATATGGGCGCCGGCTCCACGGACGCATCAATCATCAACGCTGAGGGGAAGATTCACTTCATCCACCTCGCGGGTGCGGGCAATATGGTCACGATGCTGATTCAGTCCGAGATGGGCCTCGAGAGTTTCGAGGAGGCCGAGGAGATCAAGAAGTACCCGCTTGCCAAGGTCGAGAGCATGTTCCACATCCGTCACGAGAACGGCACGGTCGAGTTCTTCAGCGACCCGCTCGACCCCTCTATCTTCGCGCGCGTCGTCGTTCTCAAGCCCGACGGCCCGCAGGCCATCAACTCCGATCTCAACATGGAGCGCATTCGCACCATCCGCCGCGAGGCCAAGCGCAAGGTCTTCGTGACTGACGCGCTGCGCGCCCTCAGGCGCGTGAGCCCCACCGGAGACCCGCGCGACATCGGCTTCGTTGTCATGGTGGGTGGCTCCTCGCTTGACTTCGAGGTGCCGACGATGATCACCGACGCGCTCTCGCACTACAAGATTGTGGCCGGCCGCGGCAACATCCGTGGCACCGAGGGACCCTGCAACGCGGTTGCCACGGGCCTCGTGCTTTCCATGACCGCGGGCGGAGGGGTGTGACATGGCCATCGCCGTTGCAGCCAGGCCCGACATCTGCGTCATGCACACGCCCAGCGCCTCGCCCGACGTGCTCAGGGAGGTCTACCTGGGCATGGAGGAGGAGGGCATTCCCTGGCACGTGAGCATGCATGACTCGGGTGACGCCAATGAGCTTGCGCGTCTCGCCTCAGTGGAGTCGAGATTGGAGGTAGGAGTAGGGGTGGACGACAAAAATGTCGCCCTTCGCTTCACTAAGCTAACTACAGATGCTCCCTTGTTTCAGGCTCCTGCGCAGCCCGGTTCCTATCAGGTCCGAACTATCGGAACGAATGCCGCGCGGCTGATCAAGCGACTTCCATTCAAGATGTAGTGTCCCGCCAAGTTGTTCGAGGGAGGTGTAGCGATGTTGAAGCAGAGTCTGGGCCTCATCGAGACCGAGGGACTTGCGGCTGGCATTGAGGCCGCCGATACGGCCGTAAAGGCGGCCAACGTCACGCTCGTGGGCTATGAGCTCACGATGGGCGGCGGCTGGACCACGATCAAGATCCTCGGTGACGTGGGTGCCGTGAAGGCTGCCGTCTCCGCCGCAGCGGCGTCTGCCTCTCGCTTGGGGCGCGTCGTCTCCACGCAGGTCATTGCCCGCCCATCTGAGTCGCTCGAGGCGCTCGTCATCAACAGGCGCACGCTTGGCTCTATGCCCGGCGCCCGTGCCGACGTGAAGGGTAACTCGCCTCTGAGCGCTTCGTACGTTGCCCCGGCGAAGGTCGAGCCCGACACCAAGCCTGAGGCCAAGGTCCCGAGCGATGAGGCTCCCAAGCCCGCCTCGGCCAAGAAGGCCCCCGCAAAGCCCAAGGCCGCGCGCAAGAAGGCGGCACCCGCCAAGCCGAGCGCGCCCGGCGCCCCCGAGGCTTCCGTGATGGACAAGGCAACTGAGGCGCCCAAGCCTGTGGCCAAGCCGAGCCCCAGCGTCTCCATGACGCCTGGTTCCGCACCGGCCGCCAAGCCTGAGGCCAAGGCGTCGGCTCCCAGGCCAGCGCCGGCGGCGAAGCCGACGGATGTCACAAGCTTTGCGAAGGCGGCGCCCGCCAAGCCGGCGGATCCCAAGCCTGAGGCCGCAAAGCGTAGCGACGCCAAGAGCCGGCCTGCGCCCACAACCACCCCCAAGCGAGGGACTCGTCCCTCTCGCGGCAAGGGTCCCAACCATAAGTAACCAACGGTGGGCGCGCATGCTCGCCCACACGGCAAGGAGGAACTGATATGAACGAAGCTCTCGGCATGATTGAGACCAAGGGTCTCGTTGGCGCCATCGAGGCCGCCGATGCCATGACCAAGTCGGCCAACGTCTCTCTGACTGGCTACGAGAAGATCGGCAGCGGCCTTGTTACCGTCATGGTCCGTGGTGACGTGGGCGCCGTCAAGGCCGCCGTCGACGCCGGTTCTGCCGCCGCCGAGCAGGTTGGTGAGGTCGTTTCTCAGCACGTCATCCCGCGCCCGCACACCGACGTCGAGAAGATCCTGCCGAAGACCCTCTAGGGAAACGTTCTGAGGGAGACAGCATATGAATCTTCAAGGTGTTGACAGGAGCGAGCTCGTGAAGGTCGTCACGAAGCTCGTCGTCGAGAAGCTCGGGGGCGAGGTTGAGCCCGATCCTGACCGTCAGATCAAGATTGGCGTCTCGAACCACCACGTTCACCTTGACCGTCCCACGATGGATGCGCTGTTCGGGGCTGGCAGCGAGCTTCATCCGATGAAGCTGCTCGGCCAGCCGGGCCAGTACGCCTCCGCCGAGACCGTCACGGTGACGGGCCCGCGCGGCTCTCTCAAGCGCCTGCGCATCCTGGGTCCGCTTCGCGCCAAGACCCAGGTCGAGATCTCTGCCACCGACGGCCGCACGATCGGCGTCAACCCGCCTGTGCGCGAGAGTGGTCACCACGAGGGAACCCCGGGCTGCAAGATCTCGGGCCCTAAGGGCGAGATCGAGATCAAGGACGGCGTCATCGTCGCACTGCGTCACATCCACATGCACGATGACGACGCGAAGCGCTTTGGCGTCACGAACGGCGAGATCGTCCGCGTGAAGGTCCCTGGTCCGCGAGGCGGCATCATGGACAACGTGGTGGTGCGCTCCAGCCCCAAGTACACGCTGGAGATGCACATCGACACGGACGAGGGCAATGCATTTGGACTGAAGACCGGCGACTTCGTCGAGCTTCTGAAGTCTGGGGAGAAGGCGTAGGGAGGCAGCTTGGCTGATGAGCTTGCGAGTGCCAATGCGGTACTGAAGGAGTTCGAGCGCCTGGTAGACACGGGCGCCACCAATCCCTTCGAGGGTCCGCTCAGGTGCGGTGTCGACCTCGGCACGGCAAACATCGTGCTTGCTGTTGTCGATGAAGACAACAAGCCCGTCGCTGGCGCCTCGTTTCCCTCCAAGGTGGTGCGTGACGGCGTGGTGGTTGACTACATAGGCGCCATCCGCGTTGTCACGCGCCTCAAGGACCAGCTTGAGCAGGCGCTTGGCGTCGAGCTCGATGCCGGTGCGTGCGCCATCCCCCCCGGAGTCGCCGAGGGCAGCGTCAAGGCCCTGGGCAACGTGGTGGAGGGTGCGGGTTTTCGTCTTGCCGGCGTGCTCGACGAGCCAACGGCCGCGTCTTTGGTGCTCGAAATCAAGGAGGGCGCTGTGGTTGACGTGGGTGGCGGCACGACGGGAATCTCCATCCTCCACGAAGGCAAGGTGACCTTCACGGCCGACGAGCCCACTGGCGGTGGGCACATGACGCTCGTGCTCTCCGGCGCCATGGGCATCTCCACCGAGGAGGCTGAGGCCATGAAGCGTGATCCCGCGCAGGAGCGCCTCGTGTACCCCGCCGTCCGCTTTACCGTCGAAAAGATGGCCGCGATCGTCAAGCAGTTCCTCAGCACCGACCCGACCGTCGACACGGTCTACGTCGTGGGCGGTGCGTGCAGCTTCTCCGAGTTCGCAGCCACGTTCGAGAAGTACCTGGGGCTGCGCGTTGTGAAGCCCTATGCGCCTCTGCTCGTCACGCCGCTGGGTATTGCCTACGGCTGTGGCGCCTAGTGGGTGCACCCAAGCACTTCCGCATCATTGGTTCACTAGACAAGCGAGAGAGGAGGCGTGATGGATATCCAAAGCATGTGTGCCGAGACGCTTGATCAGATCGTCCGCGAGGTTGCGGCGCGCGTGGTCGCGAGCATCAAGGCTCAGCAGGATCAAGCGCTCGTGGTCTACACGGGCGCGAAGATCGGATGTGCCACCGCCACCGAGCAGCTCGCGCAGCTGCGCGAGCGCCTGGGTCTCTCCTATACGGTGCTCATGTCCGAGCCTGCCGCACGCGTGCTCGACGTCGACGCCATTGACGATGCGCTCAAGCCGGCCGACCTCGTCATCGAGCGGTCTGGCTCGAAGAGCGCGGAGTCTATGGCCCGCGATGCAGGCTTGATCATCGTTCCCGCCCTGACGGCCAACTCCTGCGCCCACGTTGCCAGCTGCATGACCGACTCGGCCGCGCAGGCGGCCATCGTCGAGGGTATCGGTCTTGGACGCGACGTTGTGGCCAGCATCAACGGGTGCTGCCCCGACAACGTCGATCGCGCCAAGCTCGGATTCTCGTTTCCCGCTCCCATGGCGGCGCGCATGCGCGAGAACATGGAGGTCCTGCGCTCGTACGGCGTGAACCTCACGACGTCTGAGGGCCTCGCGGCCAAGGTCGAGCGCGTCCGCGCCCGCAGGCTCGCCGCGCTGCTGAGTCAGGACGTTGCCGGCGAGGCCCTCTGCGGGCCTGCCGCGCAGTCCTGTGTGGCGGTGGCCACTTCGCCTCACCAGGCCGAGTTTGCCGGCCATGTCGTGAGCGCCCAGGCGCTCTCGACCCTGCCCGAGCACTCGACGTTCCTCGTCGCGCCTGACGCCCTCGTGACCTCCTTGGCCCGAGACGTCGCCGCGCGTCGATCCATCACCATCGTCAAGAACGAAAGAGAGGCGAGGGCATGAACCTCGGTCGTGTAGTTGGCACCGTCGTCTCCACGAGCAAGTGCCCCCAGCTTATCGGCTTTAAGCTCCTCATCGTTGAGCCACTCGACGAGCATCTTCAGCGTTGTGGCAAGACGCAGGTGGCCGTCGATGCCGTCGGCGCCGGTAAGGGCGAGGTCGTCATCACGTGTGACGGCAGCGCAGCCCGCCACCTGTTCCAGGACGAAAAGCCCGACAGTACCCCCATCGACGCCGCCATCATTGGCATCGTCGACACGGTGGAGGTGGGCTAGCATGCCAAACATCTACACCCGCACCGGTGACAAGGGCACCACGGCCCTCGTGGGCGGATCCCGCGTAAGCAAGGCCGACCCGCGCGTCGATGCATACGGTACTGTCGACGAGGCCATCTCGGCCCTGGGCGTCGCACGCGCCCAGGCTCGCGACTCATTCGTTGCCGATGTGCTCTACCACATCCAGACCCGCCTGTTCTCCGTGGGCTCCGAGCTCGCGGCTGACGAGCGTGGTCTTGCCAAGCTCGTCGGCATCAAGCGCCCGGACACCGTAGGCTCCGAGATTGACTTCTCCATGGTCACAGAGGCCGACGTCGAGTACCTCGAGCGGATCACCGACGAGTGCGTTGCCAAAATCGGCCCCCAGCATGCCTTCGTGGTCCCAGGGGTCGACGGGCCCTCCGCGTCGCTGCAGTTTGCGCGCACGGTGGTCCGCCGTGCCGAGCGCAGGGTCGTCGAGCTGCGCCAGACGCTCGAGATTAGGCCCCAGGTCGAGAAGTACCTCAACCGTCTCTCCGACGCCGTGTATGGGCTCGCCCGCTACTCTGAGGAGGCGGCGCAGCGCGACGAGCTGTGCGACCGCATCGTCGATGCCGTCAAGGAGCGGCTCGGCGACGGTGCGGGTAAGGGGGGAGTGCACGAGCACCCTTTCACGCTTGACACGCTGCGGGCCATGGCCCTGAGGGCCCAGAGCCGCGCCGAGAAGATCGGCGTCCCGTGCGTGTTCGCCGCCGTCGACGAGGGCGGCAACCTCGTGATGCTCCAGCGCATGCCCGACTCGCTGCTGATTAGCATCAAGGTCGCCCAGGCCAAGGCCTACTCGGCGCTCTCCTGCAAGATGACCACGGAGGAGCTCGGCCGCCTCTCGCAGCCTGGCCAGCCCCTCTACGCAATAGACTCCACTGAGCCCGGGAAGGTCGTCCTCTTTGGTGGCGGGTTCCCCTTTGTCGTGGGCGGCAAGATCGTCGGCGGCATCGGCGTCTCCGGCGGCACTCCCGAGCAGGACATGGAAATCGCACGTTACGCAATGGCCCTCTAACTTTCGAAAGGAAAGGGATAGTTTCATGAACATTGATCCCAAGGCGATCGAGCAGATCGTGAACCAGGTGCTCGACCAGGTCTCCGGTGGCTCCGACGCCCCCTCGACCGCGTGCACGGGCGGCGAGTGCGGAGACTGGGGCGTCTTTGACACCATGGATGCCGCCGTCGACGCCGCCGATGCGGCGTGGCACGAGTACCTCAACCACTCCATGGCCGACCGTGACAAGTACGTTACCTGTGTCCGTGAGATCTTCACCGAGCCCGAGACCCTCGAGCACATCTCGAAGGAGGCGGTCGAGGAGTCTGGCATGGGCAAGTACGAGGACAAGATCGTGAAGAACCGCCTCGCCGCCCTCAAGTCGCCGGGCATCGAGGACCTCACGACCGAGGCCTTCTCCGGCGATGACGGCCTGACGCTCGTCGAGTACTCGCCGTTTGGTGTGGTTGGCGCCATCACCCCCACCACCAACCCCTCCGAGACCATCATCTGTAACTCGATCGGTATGCTCGCCGCCGGCGACGCCGTGGTCTTCTCGCCGCACCCGCGCGCAAAGAAGCTCTCCGTCGAGATGGTCCAGATGATCAACCGCGCACTCGTGAACCTCGGCGCCCCTGCGAACCTTGTCACCATGGTGCGCGAGCCCTCCATCGAGGCCACCAACTCCATGATGGCCAATCCCAAGGTGCGCATGCTTGTGGCAACCGGTGGCCCTGGCATCGTCAAGGCCGTCCTCTCCAGCGGCAAGAAGGCCATCGGCGCCGGCGCGGGCAACCCGCCCGTGGTCGTCGACGAGACCGCCGACATCGAGAAGGCCGCTAAGGACATCATCGACGGCCACTGCTTCGACAACAACCTCCCCTGCATCGCCGAGAAGGAGGTCATCGCCGTCGACTCTATCGCCGACCTGCTCATCTTCAACATGCAGAAGAACGGCGCCTATCTGCTCAAGGACGAGGCTGCGATTCAGCGTCTCGTCGAGCTCGTGACCAAGGGCTCTAAGCCCGTCACCGCCTTCGTGGGCAAGTCTGCCAACTACATCCTCGACAAGGCCGGCATCAAGGTCGACCATGAGGTCCGCACCATCATGATCGAGGCCAAGGAGGACCACCCCTTTGTCCAGATTGAGCTCATGATGCCGATTCTGCCGGTCGTCCGCGTCGCCAACGTCGACGAGGCCATTGACATGGCCGTCCGCGTCGAGCACGGCAACCGCCACACGGCCATGATGCACTCCAAGAACGTCGACAAGCTCTCCAAGATGGCCAAGCTCATCCAGACCACGATTTTCGTGAAGAACGGCCCGTCCTTCGCCGGCCTCGGCAATGGTGGCATGGGCTACGCCACCTTCACTATCGCCGGCCCCACCGGTGAGGGCCTCACCTCCGCGAAGACCTTCTGCCGCAAGCGCAAGTGCGTCCTCGTCGGCGGCATGGACGTCCGTTAGTCTCAGCTTCCCTTTGCGTTCGTCTTGAGGCGCCGGCCATCCGGCCGGCGCCTCCTTTGCATACGGCATCAATCGCGGCCTCCTCGGACCACCCTTCACCCGAGCAGGTTGCGTGGCGCGTCCTATCAACACGCTACAAAGGAGAAGAACGTATGGACTTCCTCACACTTGCCGGTGCCTTCGGTGGTGGTCTCATCGGAGCCTATATGGGTGCCCTGCCCGCCTTCATCATGACGGGCCTGTTCGCCCTCGTCGGCGGCCTGCTCCAGGCTGCTGGTGTCACGGGTGACATCGCCCTGCTCGACGTTGCCTTCAACTCCTTCATCGGTCCACACACGGCGTTCGCCGGCGGCGTCGCTGCGGCCGCCTATGCGGGCAGGAAGAAGGAGCTTGCCTCGGGGGCCGACATCCTGAGCTCGCTTAACGGCCTCGGCTCGCCCGACGTGCTGCTCGTGGGCGGCCTGTTTGGCCTCGCCGGTGGCGTCATCAAGGCGCTGCTCGCCATGATTCCGGTCTTTGGTGCCATCACCGACCTTCCGGGCACCACGGTGTTCATCCTCGCGCTCGTGTGCCGCTTCGGCTTTGGCAACTCGGGGCTGCTCGGCAGCTATCCCAACGGCGGCCATGAGTGGTTCTCGGGCGGCAAGGGCTTCGGCTGCAACGTCATGCTTGGCCTTGGCCTCGGCCTTGCCATCTCCACCATGGCTGCCTACTTCTTCACGACCGGCAACGACGTGGCACTGGGCATGTGGCCGTTCGTGTGCTTCGGCTTCTCTGCCGTGACCCTGATCTTCACGCAGACGGGCTTCGCCACGCCCGCCACGCACCACATCTCGTTGATTGGCGCTTATGCGTCTGTTGTCGGCGTCACTGCGTGGGGCCCCACGGCCGGCGTACTTTTCGGCACCCTGTTCGCCGTGATCGCCTCGCTCGTCGGTGACTTTGTGGGCAAGTCTTTCAACACGAACGTCGATTCCCACATCGACCCGCCCGCCACGACGATCTGGATTCTCGCTTGCATCGTGCACCTCGTCGCGATGGGCCTCGGCGCCGCCCCCGGCGCGATTATCATCGGCTAGCCCCTTCCGGGCTGCCGTAAGCGGCACCTGTCACACCCTGGCCATGGGGATTCTTCCCCATGGCCGCAGCGCCTAGAAAGGAACGTGTCATGGGCGTCTCCGTTGGCCTCATAGAGCTTCGTCACATTCCCCTGGGGTATGAGACGGTCGACGCGATGCTCAAGGCCGCCGACGTGGAGCTTGTGCGTGCCTCGCCGTCGTGCCCAGGCAAGTTCCTGGCCATCGTCACCGGCGGCGTCGGCGCCGTCGAGTGCGCCTGCGCCGCGGCCGAGCGCACCGCGGGTAGGCAGGCGGTGGTGTGCCGTGCCATCGATCATCTCGACGAGGCCGTGGCCGAGGCGCTCAAGACGAGGCCCAGGCCCGACAAGCTCGAGTCGTTTGGCTCCATAGAGACCCGGACGGCCCTCTCCGCGATCCTCGCCGCCGACCTCGTCGTGAAGGCTTCGCGCGTTCGGCTCATCTGCATCAGGATGGCCCAGGGGATTGGCGGAAAGGGGTATGTCAACTTCACGGGAGACATTGCTTCCGTGCGCAACGCGATCGAGACATGCAAGGCGAGGTGCGGAGACCCAAGCCTCATTACGAGCTCGTGCGCCATCGCCACACCCCATGAGGCGCTTGTCTCGAACCTGTTGTGCTAGCGCAAACCACGAAAGGAGCAACCATGGCCGACGAAACGAAGAAGGTATCCCAGCGGGGCTTCTACGCCCGTCCTGCCGCCGCAGGCACTGAGGACTGCCCCCAGTGCTTCTATACCCCTTCCGCCCAGGCGCTGGAGAAGGACAAGGAGCAGCAGGCGTCCGAGGCCGGGGACTGCCCCCAGTGCTACTACACGAGCGAGGCCACGAAGGCCGACGAACGTGCGCAGCGCGCCGAGGCCGCCGACTGCCCGCAGTGCTTCTACACGCCTTCTGGCGAGTCGAAGTAACCATGGCGGCCACTGACGAGGTGCGTGTCTTCTCGATGCCGGGCTGCGACCACTGCAAACAGGTCAAGCAGTTCCTCGGGCGGCACGGCGTGCCCTTCTCCGACCACGACCTCACGAGCGATGCGGAGGGCCAGCGCTTCATGGACGAGCAGGGCTATCGGGTCGTCCCGGTCGTGAGCGTCGGCGAAGACGTTCATATCGGCGGCGACACCTCGGCGCTCGCCGACCTCTTGGTTGCGCACGGTCTCATCTAGGCGTGCCCGTCGCCGGCATTGGCTGCTGGCAACGGGCCAGACATTGAAAGGAGGGCCATCGTGGCTCTCAATCTCAACGACTTCGGAGTGATGCAGGAAGGCAAGATGCGCATCATTCAGGAGACGGTTCCTGGCAAGCAGGTCACGCTTGCGCACATCATCGCGAGCCCCGACGAGGTCATCTTCACCAAGCTCGGCCTCGACCCGACGGTCGACTACGACCAGGCCGCCATCGGCATCCTCTCGATGACACCGGCCGAGATCTCCGTCATCGCCGCCGACATCGCGACGAAGGCCTCGAAGGTCGAGATGGGGTTCATCGACCGCTTCAGCGGCACGCTCATCATCACCGGCCGCATTTCAAACGTGCAGAGCGCCATCCAGAGCATCCTCACGTACCTCGAGACGCACCTGGGCTTCACCATCTGCCCGATCACGCGCACCTAGGCGTCTTTGGGATTGGGCGCCTAGCTCATGAGAAAGATAATGTTCGTGGGCCGCAGCGAGGCGGGCAAGACCACCCTCACGCAGGCGCTCAACGGCGGCGTGCTGGACTACCGCAAGACCCAGTGCATCGGCCACAAGAGCGTCGTCATCGACACGCCGGGCGAGTACGCTGAGACGCATAGGCTCGGTCGCGCGCTTGCGCTGTACTCCTACGAGGCCGACGTGGTGGGGCTGCTCATCAATGCCGCTGAACCCTACTCGCTCTATCCGCCGGGCGTCACGAGCGCCTGCAACCGGCCCTGCATCGGCATCGTCACCAAGATCGACTCGCCCGACGCCGACGTTCCTCGCGCGAGCCACTGGCTTCGCCTTGCAGGGTGCAAGAAGATCTTCCCGGTGAGCTCCTACACAGGCGAGGGCATATGGCAGCTGCTCAACTATCTGGCAGAGCCTGGCGACGAGCTGCCGTTTGCCAACGAGCGCGAGGCCAACGCGCCGAGGCTCGTGATGTCTGACAAGTACGGGGAGATCGACAAGGTGGGTGCCTCGGCGCAGCGCATGAGCTGGGTCGAGGAGGACGCCCGACGCGCCGCCCTCGAGGCCACGGGCCCCGTGGCGCCCGAGGGCGGCGAGCACGTGCATGACGAAGGGATCCGTTCGTGAAGAAGATCGCGCTCATGGGGCGCAGCGAGTCGGGCAAGACGACGCTGATCCAGGCCCTGCGCGGAGGCGTCATCCACTACCACAAGACGCAGTACGCCTACAACGAGGACGTTGTCATCGACACGCCCGGCGAATGGACCGAGCGTGCTCTCTCCAAGGCCATGAGCCTGTATACCTATGAGGCCCAGGTGGTCGGCCTGGTGCTCTCGGCCACCGACACCCTCACGCGCTTTCGACCGGGCGTCGCCACGATGTGCAACCGTCCCGTCATCGGCATCATCACCAAGATCGACTCTCCCGACGCCAACGTCGCCCGCGCGACCGAGTGGCTGCACGTCGCCGGCGTCTGGACCATCTTCGAGGTGAGCTCCTACACCGGCGAGGGCATCTGGAAGATCCTCGACTACCTCAAGGATCCCGGCGACACCCTGCCGTGGGAGAGCGCCAAGGAGGCCGAGGCGCCGCGCTTCGTCGAGTCTGACAAGTACGGCGAGGTCAACATGCTGGGCACCTCGGGCCGCGTGAGTTGGGCCGAGTACCACGAGCGCCGCGAGGCGGCCGAGCGCGAGGCGCAACAGCGCTGGGAGCGCGAGCATGCCGGCCAAGCAGGAACCGACCCTGCGGGCACTTAGGCCATACGCCCCGCGCCCCCATGACCGGCCTCCCGGTCGGCCCCACCGGCCGTCGAGTGCGAGCCGGCCCAAGTTCTTCGTCCATGCGGCGTTGTGAATCGGCGCCGCCCAAAGGAAGGGTTTTGCCCCAACATGAAGGTTCTCGCAGTTAACGCAGGCAGCTCGTCGCTCAAGTACCAGCTCATTGACTACGACACGAAGGGGGTGCTGGCCAAGGGCCTCTGCGAGCGCATCGGCATCGACGGACACCTCGTTCACAAGCGCGGTGACGTTACCTTCGACGCGAACGTGGCCATGCCCACGCACAAGGAGGCCATGGAGGCCGTCTTCGCTGCCCTCACTGACTCCGAGCACGGTGTCATCAAGAGCCTTTCCGAGGTCGACGCGGCCGGTCACCGCGTGGCCCACGGCGGAGACTTCAAGACCTCGGTGCTCGTGACGCCCGAGACGATGGCCCGCCTCGAGAGCCTCATCGAGCTCGCGCCGCTCCACAACGGCCCCGAGATCAACTGCATCAAGAGCTGCATCGAACTTATGGGCGCCGACGTCCCGCAAGTCGCCGTCTTTGACACGTCGTTCCACCAGACCATGCCCGCCGAGGCCTTCCTCTACGCGCTTCCCTACGAGTACTACGAGAAGTACGCCGTGCGCCGCTACGGCTTCCACGGCACCTCGCACCGCTATGTCGCGGCTCGTGCCGCCGAGCTCATGGGCAAGCCGCTCTCCGAGCTCAAGCTCGTGACCTGCCACCTCGGCAACGGCTCCTCCATCACCGCCGTTGACGGCGGCGTTTCCGTCGACACTTCGATGGGCTTCACCCCGGGCGCCGGCCTTCCGATGGGCACGCGCTGCGGCGACATCGACCCGTTCATCCTCGGCTTTTTGCAGGAAAAGCTCGGACTCAACCATGGCGAGGTCGACGAGGTCCTCAACAAGAAGTCGGGCATGCTGGGCATCTCGGGCGTCTCGAGCGACTTCCGTGACGTCGAGGCCGAGGCCGACCGCGGCAACAAGCGCGCCCAGGAGGCCCTCGACGTCTTCTGCTACCACGTCTCGAAGCTCATCGGCTCCTACGCCGCGGCCATGGGTGGCATCGACGGCATCGTGTTCACGGCCGGCGTCGGCGAGAACGACGCGCGCGTGCGCCTGGCCGCCTGCAAGCGCCTTGGGTTCCTCGGCGCCCACGTCGCCGAGGCTGTCAACGCTGGCGTGCATGGCGAGGAGAAGGTCATCTCCACGGCTGACTCCACTGTCAAGGTGCTCGTGATCCCCACGAACGAGGAGATCATGATCGCCTCCGATACCGTAGCGCTTGCCAACGGTGAGTCGCTCGCCTAGCCTAGGCTCCACGGTAGGCCGGGTTCGGGCTCCGGGGTCCGAACCCGGCCTCCCTTGCACATGCGTTCCCTGGGGTCGCAGGCGCCCGCCACGGCGGGCCTTGCGGCCCCTTCTTCCGTGCCTACCCAGGAGGACCCATGGGTCTCGACGAGCTCGCAGCCAAGATTTCCCAGCCCAGCGATGACGCGCGCAAGCGCGCCCGTGACCACTGGGACTCCATCGCCAAGCCCATAGGCAGCCTGGGCGTGCTCGAAGACGACATCGCGCAGATCGCCGCCATCACGGGAAGCGCGCGCGTCTCGCTCGCCAAGCGGGCCATCGTGGCGTTTTGCGCCGACAACGGCGTGGTTGCCGAGGGGGTCACGCAGTCGGGTCAGGAGGTCACGGCGGCGGTGGCCCGCAACATGGCGCTGCGCCGCTCGAGCGTCTGCGTCATGGCCAAGGTCGCCTCAGCCGACGTCGTGCCGGTCGACATCGGCATCGCCACCTCGGTCGAGGGCGTGCTCGACCGCAACGTCATGCGCGGTACGCACGACCTCGTGCGTGGGGCGGCCATGAGCCGCGAGCAGTCCGAGCGGGCCGTGATGGTCGGCGCCGAGCTCGCGGGCTCGCTCGCGGCAGACGGCTACGACATCTTGCTGTGCGCCGAGATGGGCATCGGCAACACCACGACCTCGAGTGCGTTGACCTCCGTGCTGCTGGGCGTGAGCCCCGCCCGCGTGACGGGGCGCGGAGCCGGGCTCACCGACGCGGGACTTACGCGCAAGGTTGAGGTCATCGAGCGCGCCCTCAAGCTCACCGCGCCCGATCCGGACGACCCCGTCGACGCGCTCGCGAAGGTGGGCGGCCTTGACATCGCGGGGCTTGCGGGTCTGTGCCTGGGCGCCGCGGCGCACCGCGTCCCCGTCGTCCTCGACGGCTTCGTGAGCATGGTCGCGGCGCTCGTCGCCGTGCGCATCTCGCCGGCCTGCCGGCCCTACCTCATCGCCTCGCACCTGAGCGCCGAGCCTGCGAGCCAGCTCGTGGCCAGCGCGCTCGAGCTTGACCCGCCCATTCGCGGCGGTCTGCGCCTCGGCGAGGGTACGGGTGCCGTGTGCCTGCTGCCCATGCTCGACATGGCGCTTGCGCTCTACAACGGTACCACCTTCGCCACCACCGGCATCGACGCCTATAAGCGTGACCTCTCGTGAGGGTCCTCGTCACAGGCGGTTCTGGCTCGGGCAAGTCACGCTTTGCCGAGGGGCTGTGCCACAGGTTTGGCACGCCTCTTGTCTACATCGCCACGATGCAGCCCTTTGGTCAGGATGCGGCCGCGCGCATCGAGCGGCATCGCGCGCAGCGCGCGGGCGCTGGGTTCGTGACGGTGGAGCGCTTTGGCGCCTATGGCGCGCTCGACCTTGCCTCCGCGGTGGAGCAGTCCCTGGCGGCCCGTCGCGTCGCCGGCGACGCGACCGGGCTTGCCGATGGCGCGGGCGCCTCCACGGTGCTGCTCGAGTGTGCCGGCAACGTCTGCGCAAACCTCCAGTTCTCCCAGGATGGACAGGGCGGCTGGGTTGTGCTCGACGACGCCCGCGAGCTTGCGGGGCGTGTCTTGGAGGGCGTGCGGGCGATCGGCTCGCAATGCGCCAACCTCGTGGTAGTCTCGAACGAGGTGGGGGCCGACGGCAGCTCCTACGCCACCGAGACCAAGGTGTACCAGCGCGCGCTGGGGCGTGCGAACTGCCTGATGGCCGCGGAGTTCGACGCCGTGTTCGAGGTCGCGGCCGGCTGTGCGCAGGCGCTCAAGCTGGGTGAGGGGAGTCCCGAGTGGATGGACGCGTAGGGCAAGGTGGGGCCTGCCATCTGGCCTTCAGGTCTGTGGGCATGGCGTTTGCCCTGTTCAGCAAGGTACCCGTGCCCACGCTTGATTGGGACGGCGCCAACATGCGCTACATGATGGCCGCCTTCCCGGTGGTGGGTGCCCTTGTGGGCGTCGTTCAGGTTTGCTGGTGGCTGCTCGCGGGCGCGCTGAGGCTTGGCTCGCTGAGCACGGGCGTCGGCCTTGTCCTCGTGCCCCTAGCCATAACGGGCGGCATACACCTCGACGGCCTTTGCGACGTCTGTGACGCGCTCTCGAGCCATGCCGAGCCTGCGCGCAAGCGCGAGATCCTCAAGGACCCCCGGGTGGGCGCCTTCGCGGTCATGGGGGTTATGGCCTACCTGCTGGCGCACGTCGCCGCGCTCGACGAGCTCGTGGGCCTTGTGCCCCATGCTGGAACCCTCGGCCTGCCGGGCCCAGTGTGGGCCCTGGCGCTCGTGCCTGTTGCGAGCCGCTGCCTCTCGGGCGTTGCCACGCTCGCGTTTCCCAAGAGCTCCGAGCACGGCATGCTCGCGATGTTCTCCGAGAGCGCCGACGCGCGCCACGCGCTCGTTGTTCTCGGCATCGAGTTCGCATGTTGCGCGGTCGCGCTCGTGGGCCTTGTGGGCGTGCTCGGTGCTGCCATGGCCGCCTGCGACCTCGCGTGCCTGGCGGCCGTGCGGCGCCTGGCGCGCCGGGAGTTTGGGGGCATGAGCGGCGACCTCGCGGGATGGTTCCTCCAGATGGCTGAGCTGGTCATGGCGTGGTGCCTCGTGGTGGGCCTGCACCTCTCGGCGATGGGGGTGGGCGTATGAGCTTGCTCGATTCTCCCGTCGCCGCCCAGCGTGCGCTGGCTCGGCTCTGTGCGCAGACCCCGCGCGAGTTTGTTGGCGTGGCACCCGGCCACACGATCGCCCTTGCGCTCACGGCGCTTGACCCTGCGATGCGTGCACCCCTCGGCGTTGACGCGCACCTCGACAGCCTGTGCGTCATTGGCTCCCGCGTGGCCGCGGCGCCCCAGTGCTTCGCGGCCGACGAGGCCGTGAAGGCCACCGATACGTCGTTCATCCATCTCGAGATGCCCCGTGACACCGAGGGCGACGCGGGTCCCGGCACGCTCTTGTTCCTGGGTGCCCAGACGGCCGCAGACGCCGTGCGTGCCTGCGAGCTCACTCTCACCGGCGTGCGGGACGCCACGATGGGCAACGTCTTCACCAACCCGGCAGGGCATGTGGAGTGTCAGTTCAGCGCTCAGGCCGGGGAGGTGCTTGCCGGCGCCTTCGGAGCTCCTCGAGGCCAGGCGTTTGCGATCATGGTGGGGGCGCCCGCGCCCGTGGGAATCATCATGGCCGACGCCGCCGCAAAGGCCGCCGCCATCGAGGTCACGCAGATGCTCTCCCCGGCACACGGCATCAGCTATTCCAACGAGGTCATCACCTTCTTCACGGGTGCCACGGCGGCGGTGCACACGGCGGTGCTCACGGGACGCGAGGCCGGGCTCTGCGCGCTGGGAGCACTGGAGCCCTCCTACGCCCCCAAGCCTGCTGGCACGCCAACGCTGTGAGGACCTGCGACGCGAGCCGGGAAGGAGACCGGATGATCTTGATCGTGGGGGGCATCGCCTCGGGCAAGCGGACGCTTGCCCGCTCGCTCGGCTTTGTCGATGCCCAGATGGCCGATGCCGCGCTTGACGAGCGCCCCGTCGTCTACAACGCGCAGGACCTTGTCTCATGCGACATGACGCCCGAGCGTGTTCGCGCGGTCGCGGACGCGCTCGCGGACAAGTCCTGCGTCATCTCATGCGAGGTGGGGTCGGGCGTCGTGCCCGTCGACGCGGATGCGCGCCGCGAGCGCGAGCTGGCCGGGAGGCTCGCAATCGAGCTTGCCGCACGCGCTCGTGTCGTCATCCGCATGGTCTGCGGCGTCCCGGTGCCCCTCAAGGGACGGCTCGAGGGTATTCGGGGCGGTGGGGTCGCTCCCTGCTGCGGGAGCGCCGCCGGTGCGGAGGGGACGCTGTGAGGCTCGTCATCCTGCGGCATGCGCAGACGGCCGGCAACCTCGGGCGCTGCTACATTGGCGGTGACACCGACGAGCCGCTGTGTGCCGGAGGCATCGCCTGTGCCCGCGCCAAGGCCCCCGAGCTGGCCCGTGAGCTTGCGCACGCGGGCGCCGCGCAGCCGCCTCGCGTCTGGGTGAGCCCGCTCGTGCGTGCCTCCCAGACGGCAGACCTGCTGTTTCCCGGCATCGAGCAGGTGTGCCTCGACGGCCTGCGGGAGATGCGCTTCGGGGCGTTTGAGGGCAAGACCGCCGACGAGCTGAGCGGAGACGAGCGCTACCGGTCTTGGGTCGAGGGGATGTGCGAGGGCGCGTGCCCGCAGGGTGAGTCTCGCGCCGCATTTTCCGAACGCTCGTGCGACGCCGTGCGCAGCGCACTCTCGCAGGCCACCGAGCTGGGTGCCGAGACGTGCTGCGTCGTTGCGCATGGGGGCACCGTCATGGCGGCGATGGAGGCATTCGCGCGGCCGGCACGGTCCTACTTCTCCTGGCACGTGGCATGCTGTTGCGGCTACCTTGCCGAGCTTGGGACTGATGGCATGCTGCGGGAAATGAGCGAGCTCTAGAGGGCGCCGGCTAGCCCTTGCCGGTTGGCACTTTCGTGCTCCGGGTGGGCTGGTTTTTGTCTTCGTGACGGGCGACAGACGTTTCCCGTGGAGGCGCTTGGTATGATGGGAAAAAGTAGGGAGTGGGGGTGAGGTCTATGTCGAACAGCGATGCCGATCAGGGCTCGGTGGCCGTGCCATCGCGGGACTCCGCTGACACGCAGGTCGCCCCGGCTCCCCCAAAGGGCGAGGGCTATGACCTCTCCCGGGGCTCTATGGATGACTTCGGCTTCGTCTACGAGGGCAAGCTGCATATCCGCACGGAGTTCGTCTCCGGCCTGCAGGTGACCTTTGCGCACATCCTCGCCCACCCAAACCCCTGGATTCTCGAGGACCTTCAGCTTGGCCCCTTCCCCGATCCCGAGAAGGTGGCCCTCGGCCTCGTCAACTGCATGCCGGTCGAGCTGCTCCCGGTCATCGTCGACCTTATGGCCAAGTCCTCCAACGTCGACATCCAGATCGCCGACCGCTTCATGGGCACCATCATGCTCACGGGCACGTTCTCTGCGGTGCGCAGCGCCATGCAGTCGTCTATCGCCTGGCTGGGCACCCACATCTCCGGCATCAGCCTCCCCGCCGAGATCACCACGAGCTGAGCCTTGGGCGCCAAGCCCTTTGTGAGACAGCCGCGGCCGGCTGCCACGTCGCACATGACGGGGCAGCCGGCCGCGGCTTCTTTTTGCGACGTTTTTTGTGACTGACGGTCAAAATAGTGCCCGATAATTGCAAAATAATGGCACCTTGGGTTCGAGAAGTACTTTATATACTCCTGTAACGATTTGGTAAACCGTATTCGCCCGCTGGGAGTGTCTTGATGCAGAGCAGTATCGCAGACTTTGTTGACCTCGAGCATCTCCAGCGCATCCAAGACAGCTGCTCGGCGGCCACAGGCGTCGCTCTCGTCACCGTCGACTACCGTGGCGTTCCTGTCACGCGCTACAGTGGTTTCTCCGAGCACTGCCTCATCGGCCGTTCCAACCCCAAGTTCAAGCTGCTGTGCGAGCGCTGCGACGCACAGGGCGGCATCCGCTCCACGCTCATGGGCGAGGCCTGCATCTACAAGTGCCACGCGGGCCTCGTCGACCTTGCGGTGCCCATCATCGTGAAGGGCGCCTACGTGGGCGCGGTACTTGGCGGGCAGGTGCGGCTTGCCGACGAGCCCGCAGACCTTGAGACCATCATCTCCCCGCGCGACTCGCTCGTCGACGATCAGCAGCTTGCCGAGCAGCTCGCCCGGGCCTGGGGCAAGACCGTCACGGTGAGCTATGACCGGCTCTGGGCTACCGTGCAGACGCTCCGCTCGCTCGTGACCTATGCGGTGGGCTCGGACCTCTCGACTTCCGAGAGCGACGCGTCGCTCATCCAGGAGAAGAACGAGCAGCTCAACGCCGAGCGCGAAGCCCGCGAGGAGCTCGAGGTGGCCCTGCGCAAGCGCGACTACGACGCATCGAGGCGCGACGAGGTATGCCGCCACGCCAACTACGCGCTCAATGCCATCCACTGCTTGGCCTGCAAGGAGGGCGCCGCGCGCACCGACGCGGCCACGCTCGACTTCGCCGACATCATCCACTACCTGATCGACACCAGCACCCCCATCGTGACGCTGGGCGACGAGCTCGCCCACATGGAGGCGCTGCTGCGCGTCTACCAGGCCTGGCGTGGCGACACGCTTCAGCACTCCGTCAAGGTCCCCGAGCGCTATCGCACGGCCTCGTGCCCGTTCATGACGCTCGACCCCATAGTCATGGCCATTATCGGCACCGTGATGGGCAGCCCGGAGGAGGCCTGCTCCATCGACCTGGTGGCCGAGGAGGACGGCGACTGGGTCGTCGTGCAGATCGCGGAGCGCGGCCTCTCGGTGTCCGACGTCTCCGACGCCTTCGAGGAGGAGCCGGCCGGCCGCTTCTCGCTCGAGTTTGCCGACCGGAACCTCTCCCGGCTCACGAGGGGAGCCTCGAGCATTACGGCGCGCCCCCATCCCAGCGGCCCCAACGGTGCCATCATCTCGTTTCGCCTCCCGTATCTGGGGGTGTCCTAGGCATGTATGACGTCATGGTCTGCGGGCCGGAGAACCTCGAGCGCGAGCTTGTCGCCAAGAGGGTGGGCGAGGCGCTGCCCGATGCCTGCCTCTTTGTCTCTGCAAGTCGTAGGGACACCCTCCGCGCCGTCTCGCTCGAGGGGGTGCGGGTCCTCGTCTCCCTGCTCGCGTCGTTTGATTACAGCACCCTTGGGTTCCTGCGCTGGGTCAAGGAGGTGTCGCCGGCCACGCGGTTCGTCGTCGTCTCCTCGGTTCCGCTGTACTCGGTGGCCAACAGCGTGGCGCTCTTGGGCGTGAGCTCGTACTTCGTGCGCCCCGTGCGCCCCGAGCTCCTCGTACGCTGCATATCCGCGCAGCTGGGCGAGCTTGGCTCCGTCCCCAGCGCGGGACGGGATGCGATCGCCGCATGTGCCCCCGATGACTCCGAGTGCCGCGCCGCGGCCGTGAGCCAGCACCTCAGCGAGCAGCTGCACGCCCTTCGCTACGCGCAGTGCGTCGACGTGCTGAGGAGCTACCTCGAGTTCAGCTGGGAGTGCGCCCGCAGCCAGGCCCAGATAGAGGCTGATGTGTTGAGGCTCGTGGACGTAGTCTACGACGTCGCGCCCGAGTCGCTGCACGATGACCGCGACCGCCTCAAGGCGACGCTACGGTTCAAGCTGAGCCAGCCGCACGGCCTTTATGACGTGACGTGCGCCTTCGAGCAGCTCGTGGGCAGGATTTTCGACGGTGTGGCCGACGAGCGCGCCCGGGGCGTGAGCGACGTGCAGCGCATTCGCAACTACATAGACCGCAACGTGCGCCTCGACCTCAGCCTTGCTGACGCGGCCGGGTTCGCCAACATGTCGCCGAGCTACTTCAGCAAGTACTTCAAGCGCGAGGTGGGTAAGAACTACGTCACCTACCTCACCGAGCACAAGATGGCGCTTGCCCGACGCATGCTCCTGCAGAGCGGCCTCAGCGTCGTCCAGATCTCCAACGAGCTTTCCTATTCGCGTCCGAGCTACTTTAGTAAGACGTTCAAGAAGGCCGTGGGGCTCCCACCCACGGAGTTTCGCGACAAGCACCTCGCAGATACGGCCGCCACGCGTTCCTAGCCTCTCTGGTGACAATACGGACGCCACGCGCACCTAACCTTACTTTGGTAACAAATAAGTACCCATGTGCGCTTCCGTGGGCGATAAATTAAGTCTGAGCAATAAGATTGTGTTCTTCCCCCTCTCATAAGATGACCTCGTCAGCCAGGAAGCTACCAGATGTGCCGGCGGTGCATGGTCGAGCGAGAGGGGATGAGAGATGGGTTTTGATCGGCAACGCATCGTGAGGCTCGCCTGCGAGATGCTCGCAGACCCGTCTGTCGCGCGCGAGGTCCATTCCCCCACAGGCGACGACCCCTTCGCTTCCGGCGCCCACGCCGCATCCTTCGCGTCTCCAACGCCTGAAGCGTCCCTCGTGCCCGCACCGCGCGTGCTCATGCTCGTGGGCGACTTCGCGGAGGATTACGAGGTCATGGTCCCTTACCAAGCCCTTGGCATGCTCAGCGTGGACGTCGACGTCGTCTGCCCGTGCAAGGCATGCGGCGACACGATCAAGACCGCGGTCCACGATTTCCTTGGCGACCAGACCTACGCCGAGGCACCTGGGCACCGCTTTGCGCTCACCGCGAGCTTTGCCGAGGCCGTCGCGCAGCCCTCTCGCTATGACGGACTCTATCTCGCTGGTGGGCGCGCTCCCGAGTACCTGCGGCTCAACAAGGACGTGCTCGCGCTCGTGCGCGCCGCGTTCGCGCTGGGGCTGCCCGTGGCGGCCATCTGCCATGGCATCCAGGTGCTCACGGCGGCCGACGTCGTGCGCGGCCGCAAGCTCACCTGCTACGCGGCCGTCGCTCCGGAGGTTCGTGCGGCGGGCGGCACGTACGTGAAGGTGGCTCCCACCGAGACCGTGCGTGACGGCATGCTCGTCACCTCGCCGGCCTGGCCCGGCCACCAGACGCTCCTGGCGGAATTTGCCAACTTGCTTGGCGTCCGAGTCACCCGCGAGGCCCCGGCTCGAGCGGCAGGCATGCCTGTCGGCACCCTGGCCATCCGCACCACACCCTAGGTTCCTAGGACGCACCAACCCCGGCGCGTCTCACGTCATACGGCAGCACTCGTCAAAGCGCAGTGCATGACGAAGGAGGAGTACATGATCGAAAAGGGTTTTAGCAAGCCGACCGCGCGCGTTGATCGCTTGCGCAACCAGATTCTCGACGCGACGCCCTACGTTGAGGCCGAGCGCGTCGAGCTGGTCACCGAGGCGTACAGGGAGAGCGAGAACCTCTCGTCAATCCTGCGTCGCGCCAAGGTGAACGAGAAGCTCTTCAACGAGTTCCCCGTCATCATCCGCGACGACGAGCTCGTGGTCGGCTCTAAGACCATCCACCCGCGCTCGACCGACATCGGCGTAGAGTTCTCCTACGACTGGGTCGAGAAGGAGTACGAGACCATGGGCACGCGCATGGCCGACCCCTTCCAGATCCCGAAGGAGACCGCCGAGCGCCTGCACGAGGCCTTCAAGTACTGGAAGGGCAAGACCAACTCGGAGTACGCCGAGTCGCTCATGTCGCCCGAGACCCTCGACTGCATCAACAACGGCGTCTTTACCGTGGGCAACTATTTCTACGGCGGCATCGGCCACGTCTGTGTCGACTACGGCAAGATCTTGAAGGTCGGCTTCCGCGGCATCCTCGCCGACACCGTCGCCGCGATGCAGAACCTCGATACCTCCGACCCCTCCTACATCCAGAAGGAGCAGTTCTACAACGCGGTCATCATCACGTACAACGCGGCGATCAACTTCGCGCACCGCTACGCCGACAAGGCCGCCGAGCTCGCCTCCACCTGCACCGACCCGCAGCGCAAGCAGGAGCTGCTCACCATTGCCTCCAACTGCACCCGCGTGCCGGAGTACGGCGCGACGAACTTCTGGGAGGCCTGCCAGAGCTTCTGGTTCATCCAGCTCATGATGCAGATGGAGTCCAACGGCCACTCCATCTCGCCGGGCCGCTTCGACCAGTACATGTATCCCTACTACGAGGCCGACAACACCATCTCCAAGGACTTCGCCCAGGAGCTCGTGGACTGCATCTGGGTGAAGCTCAACGACATCAACAAGACTCGTGACGAGGTCTCCGCGCAGGCCTTCGCCGGCTACGCCGTCTTCCAGAACCTGGGCGTGGGCGGCCAGAACGAGGAGGGCCTCGACGCCACCAACGAGATGTCCTACATGGCCATGGAGGCCTCCGCGCACGTGCGCCTGCCCCAGCCGTCGTTCTCCATCCGCGTGTGGCAGGACACGCCCGACGAGTTCCTGTACCGCGCCTGCGAGCTCGCGCGCCTCGGCATGGGCGTGCCGGCAATGTACAACGACGAGGTCATCATCCCGGCCCTCGTGAACCGCGGCGTGTCCCTGCGCGACGCGCGCAACTACTGCATCATTGGCTGCGTGGAGCCCCAGGTGCCCCACAAGACGGACGGCTGGCATGACGCGGCCTTCTTCAACGTGGCCAAGGTCCTCGACATCACGCTGCACGGCGGCAAGGTCGGCGACAAGCAGCTCGGCCCCGTCACGCCCGACATGACGACCTGGAAGAACCTCGACGACCTCTATGCCGCCTTCCGCGAGCAGATGAAGTACTTCGTCTTCCATCTCGCCGAGGCCGACAACTGCGTTGACTACGCCCACATGCGCAACTGCCCGCTGCCCTTCGAGTCCGCCATGGTGGACGACTGCATCGGCCGCGGCAAGTCGTGCCAGGAGGGCGGCGCCATCTACAACTTCACCGGTCCCCAGGCCTTCGGCGTGGCCGACACGGGCGACTCCGTCTACGCCATCGAGAAGAACGTCTTCGAGGATGGCAAGATCACGATGGAGCAGCTCAAGGACGCGCTCGACCACAACTTCGGCCATGACATCAACGAGGGCCTGTCGCCTGCGATCTCTGGCAAGGCCCGCGAGGAGGCCCTCGCCCAGGGCAGCACGGCCGCCAGCACCTCCTCGCTCACCGAGGCCGACGTGGCCGCTGCCGTGGCGAAGGTCCTCGCCCAGCTCGGCAGCGGCGCCAGCACCGACTCCATCAAGAGCGCTGTCGTGAGCAGCCTCTCTGGCAGCACCGCCGCCCCCTCCGGTGACTACGAGGCCGTCCGCCGCCTCCTTGACCACACGGACAGCTTCGGCAACGACATCGACGCCGTCGACTTCGTGGCCCGCAAGTGCGCCCAGATCTACTGCCAGGAGGTCGAGAAGTACAAGAACCCGCGCGGTGGCCAGTTCCAGGCCGGCGTCTACCCGGTCTCCGCGAACGTGCTGTTCGGCAAGGACGTCAACGCCCTCCCCGACGGCCGCCTCGCCAAGGCCCCGCTCGCCGACGGAGTCTCGCCGCGCCAGGGCAAGGACGTGAACGGTCCCACCGCCGCCACGAACTCCGTCGCCAAGCTCGACCACTGCATCGCCTCGAACGGCACGCTCTACAACATGAAGTTCAATCCGCCTGCGGTCGCCGGTGACCAGGGCCTCAAGAACTTCGCCGCCGTGGTGCGCAGCTACTTCGACCACAAGGGCATGCACGTGCAGTTCAACGTCATCAGCCGCGAGACCCTGATCGACGCGCAGAAGCACCCCGAGCAGCACAGGGACCTCGTCGTCCGCGTGGCCGGTTACTCCGCGCAGTTCGTCACCCTCGCCAAGGAAGTCCAGGACGACATCATCAGCCGTACCGAGCAGAACATGTAACCAAGCTTCGGGCCCCGCGGGCGCGTGATCGCGGGGCCTCCCGAGAGGAATCCATACCCATGCCCAAGCCTGAACCCACGACAGAGACGAGCGTCGACTTCGATGCGACCGGCATCGTCTTCAACATACAGCGCTTCTCCGTGCACGACGGCCCGGGCATCCGCACGATCGTGTTCCTCAAAGGGTGCCCGATGCGCTGCAAGTGGTGCGCGAACCCCGAGTCGCAAAACCCCAACCCGGAGCTCATGTTCGACGACCCGAAGGCTGCCGAACGGGCCGCCGAGTCCAAGCAGACGCCTCTGCACATCGTCAAGCTCGCCGAGCTTGGGGGTGTCACCGACCAGGACGAGGACGACTGGCTGCGCGACGGCATGATCCTTAAGGGCAAGCGCGTCACGGTCTCCGAGACCATGAAGCAGCTCGAGAAAGACTCCAAGCAGTACGCGCGCTCGGGCGGCGGCATCACGCTGTCGGGCGGTGAGCCGCTCATGCAGCCGGTGTTTGCGGCCGAGCTGCTCAAGGCCTGCAAGGAGCGCGGCTGGACGACGGCGATCGAGACGGCCGCCTACGTGCACCGCGAGGTCATCGCGAAGGTGATTCCCTGGGTGGACACGGTGCTGCTCGACATCAAGTCGCCCTACTCCGACGTCCACGAGGAGTGGACGGGCGTGCCCAATAAGCGGATTCTCGACAACGCGATCCTCATCTCGAACCTCGCGCACACGATTATCCGCATCCCGACGATCCCCGGCGTCAACAACAGCCCGCAGAGCGTCGAGGACACCTGCAGAATCGCCGAGCACCTGCACGGCGTGAGGGAGATCGACATCCTCCCGTACCACACGCTCGGGGAGGGCAAGTACCACATGCTCAGCAAGGATTACCCCATGGGCGAAACGCCCCCGCTCTCCATCGAGGAGGCCGAGGAGCTCGCGAAGATCGTGCGGGCCCATGGGCTCGATTGCGTCATCGGCGGCTAGGAAGAGGGGAGGGAGCAACGTGATCGTTCGTCACCAGACCTCGGAGTCCGTAACCGAGGGGCATCCCGACAAGGTATGCGACCAGGTGTCAGACGCCATCCTCGACACCTGCCTGGCCGATGACCCCCACGCCCGCGTGGCCGTGGAGACGCTTGCCTGCGGCAACGGCCTCACCATCGCCGGGGAGGTCACCACGACGGCCGCGCTCGACGTTGAGCGTGTGGCCCGCGACGTGATGCGCCGCATCGGGTACGTGTGCCCGGCGCTCGGCTTCGACTCCGCCACCTGCTCCGTGCGCCAGCTCATCCGCGCGCAGTCCCCCGACATCGCGCAAGGCGTCGAGCGCGGACGCGAACTCGGTGCGGGCGACCAGGGCATCATGTACGGCTATGCCTGCGACGAGACGCCGACGCTCATGCCGGCCTCCGTCGCGCTGGCCCATGCGCTCGCCCGCCGGCTCGCCGACGCGCGCCACGGCCATGAGCTCTCGTGGCTGCGGCCCGACGGCAAGACGCAGGTGTCATGTGGCTTCGACGAGAACGGCCGGCCCGTGGCGCTCGAGAGCGTCCTGGTCTCCGCTCAACACGACGACGACGTCTCGCAGCGTGAGGTCGTCGAGGGCGTGCTCGAGCGGGTCGTTCTGCCGGTGGTGGGCAGGCTGCTCACGCCCGAGACGCGCGTGCTCGTGAACCCGACGGGCCGCTTCGTGCTCGGAGGGCCCGCCGGCGACACCGGCCTGACCGGCCGCAAGATCATCGTCGACACCTATGGCGGGGTTGCTCACCACGGAGGCGGCGCGTTCTCCGGCAAGGATCCCACGAAGGTGGACCGCACCGGCGCGTATATGGCCCGCAAGGTCGCCAAGGATATCGTTGCCGCCCACCTTGCCACGCGCTGCGAGGTCTCCGTCGCCTACGCGATTGGGCAGATCGAGCCGGTGATGGTCAACGTCGAGACGTTTGGGACCGGGTGCGTCGAGGCCTGCGAGCTCGAGCGTGCTGTCCGCGCGGCCTACCCGCTCACGGTCTCGGGCATGATCGCGGAGCTTGGTCTCACGCGTCCCCAGTTCCTCAAGACGGCGGCCTATGGGCACTTCGGCCGCGAGGGGGAGGGCTTCGCGTGGGAGGAGCGCGACCCCGGCCGGATTCGTTCGGCCCTCAGACGCGCCTGGTAGCGCTTCGGCCGCGACTGCGCGGCAGGGGCGACGGCACGGCACGTACAAGGACCCAACCGGGCTTGCCCGGATGACATAGGATATACGAGTAGGAAGCAAGGCAGGCTCGCATCCCCGCGATCCTGCCACAGCGAAGGGAGCACCACAATGCAGAGCGAAGCACTCGGAATGGTCGAGACCAAGGGACTCGTCGGTGCCATCGAGGCCGCCGACTCCATGTGCAAGTCGGCCAACGTGACGCTGGTCGGCTACGAGAAGATCGGAAGCGGCCTGGTGACCGTCATGGTCCGCGGCGACGTGGGCGC
>CWGY01000027.1_pt5 | contig 31384 bp, 26 predicted proteins | sample 678861 | NCBI WGS metagenome assembly CWGY01 (sample SAMEA3735962, study PRJEB9488) | human gut metagenome | biome: ENVO:mammalia-associated habitat; material: ENVO:feces | place: Malawi | collected 2009-02-27
CAGACCACCTCTCCCTGCTTGATGTCGATGTCGATGCCGCGTAGGACGTGGTTGTCGCCGAAGTCCTTCTTGAGGCCGGTGACCCTAATCTTCGGTTCTGCCATTTACTTACGCATCCTTTTCTCAAGCCGGGAGGAGACAATCATGAGCACGCTCGTGATGACGAGGAACATCAGGGCAACCCAGGTGTAGGTGGCAAACGAGTTGAACGTGCGACCAACGTAGACCTTCGCCTGGTTCATGACCTCGGGCAGGCCCAGGGCATACATGATCGTGGAGTCCTTGAGGGTGATGATGCACTGGTTCACGAGGCTTGGCAGGCAGATGCGCACGGCCTGGGGCAGGATGATCTGTTGCATGGACTTAGCCTGGGAGACGCCGAGGGAGCGGGCGGCCTCCATCTGACCCTTGTCAACGGACTGAATGGCGCCGCGGAAGATTTCGGCCAGGTAGGCACCTGCGTTGAGTGTCAGCGTGATGACGGACGCGGTGACGATATCCAGGCGGAAGTCGGGGTTGATTGTGGCCTGCACGATCTGGGGGACGGCGAGATACAGGTAGAAGCCCTGCACCAGCATTGGCGTGCCGCGAATGAGCCAGATGTAGAACTTCGCGACGCCCCTCAGCACGGGAACCTTTGAGAGGTTCATGAGGCACGTGAGGATGCCGAGGAACATGGCGATGACAAGGGAGATGACCGTGACGAAGATCGTCATCTGGAAGCCCGCGGCAAGCAGAGGCCAGGCCTGCTGTAGCACGGCGAAAAGGTCTGAGTTCATGGTCTACCTAACATACGATAGGGCCGCGCGGGGTTTCCCGCGTGGCCCTTGGCTTACTGCGCTGTACGAGGAGGCTAGGCCTTCATGTACTTGTTGATAATCTCGTCGTACTTGCCGGAGTCCTTGAGGCTCTTGAGGCCCTTGTTGAACTTCTCAATGAGCTCGGAGTTCTTGCCCTTCATGACGGCAAGCGCGGTCGGCGTGGCATAGGTGCCATCGTCCTTGCCGATGACCGCGAGGCCGTTGCCCTGCTTGACGCCGTAGGCCATGACCGGGTAGTCCTCGAAGCAGGCGGCGGTGTTGCCGGTCTGGACGTCCTGGTACATCATGTCGGACTGATCGAAGTACGTGATGGTGAAGCCGTACCGGTCCTTGATGGACTCGGCCCAATCGGCACTCTGCGTACCGGTCTTGCAGGCAACGGTCTTGCCCTTGAGGTCGTCGAGGCTCTTGACGTCGCCGTCGGCCTTGGCGGCAGCGCAGACGTAGGACTCGTAATAGGGATCGGTGAAGTCGTACTTCTGCTTGCGGGCATCCGTGATGGACATGCCGGCGATGACGGCGTCGGCCTGGTTGGACTCGAGGGCGGCCACGGCTGCGTCGAAGCCAAGGGACTGCAGGTCATACTCGAAGCCCATCTCGGACGCAATGGCGGCGAGCAGGTCGACGTCGACGCCCACGAACTTGCCGCTCTCGTCCGTGTACTCAAACGGGGCGAAGGTGGTGTCGGTGGCGATGACGTACTTCTTGCTGCCGGAGTCACCCGTGGAGGCAGAGCCGGTGGACGCGGAGCTACCGGAGTTGGAGCCGCAGCCAACGAGACCGAGGCCGAGAACAGCGGCAGAACCGCCCATGAGGGCGAGGAACGAACGACGAGACATAGACTTGGACATACCGTCTCCTTTGGCAACTGGGCCATGATGGCTTGCAATAAAACTTCAGAAGAGCATGCCAAAGTTGCGTTTCTGTTTTGTTACACGCTCGTCACTCGAGCGTGTACGGCTGTTTTGATGCGCCGCGCCCAAGAACCGATCAGGTCATGGTCGCGCCGCAGCACCCGTCGGCGACCTGCTTTGATACGACGCGCACAAGGACCGAGCAGACCTGCCGCAGCTGCAAGCGAGCCGACCGCATGAGTGGCTCTATGGTGCAAGGCCGCGTCGCAAAAGCCCCATGCCCACGAGCCCAATAAACAGAAAAAGCCCCGCTTGCCTAGTGGCAAGCGGGGCTTCGACGAACCAGCTCGCGCTTACTCGGCGAGGGCCTTCTTGGCAACCTCGGCGAGAGCGGCGAAGGCAGCCTCGTCCTCATAGGCGAGCTGCGAGAGAACCTTGCGGTCCAGCTCGACGCCGGCGAGCTTCAGGCCGTGCATGAACTGAGAGTAGCTCAGGTCATTGAGGCGAGCGGCGGCGTTGATGCGCTGGATCCAGAGAGCGCGCACATCGCGCTTCTTGTTGCGACGATCACGGTACTGGTACTGCAGGGAGTGCTGGACCTGCTCCTTCATACCACGGAAGGTGCGGGAGGAAGTGCCGTAGTAGCCCTTGGAGAGCTTCTTCAGGGTCTGACGCTTCTTACGACCGGCGACGGCGCGCTTGACTCGTGCCATGTGAAATCAACTCCTATAAGTGAAACAGAAAGAAGAAAGGAAACGCTCGAGCTACTTGCCCATGCGAGCGGAGACGACCTTGACGTCGGCGGGAGCGAGCTCGGTCTCCTTGCGGAAGCCACGGATGCGCTTCTGGGACTTCTTGGTCAGGATGTGGCTCTTGAAAGCCTTGGCACGCATGATCTTGCCGGTGCCGGTGCGGCGGAAGCGCTTGGCCGTACCCTTGTGCGTCTTCATCTTAGGCATGCTAGTTCTCCTTCGTATCCTTCTCGTCGGCGGGCTCTGCCTTCTCATCAAAGGCACCCTTGATCGGCGCGACGAGCATGTGCATGTTGCGACCCTCCATCTTGGGCTGGCTCTCTACCGTAGCGTAGGGCTTGAGGTCGTCTGCCAGGCGCTCCAAGACGTTGAGACCCTGCTCAGGGTGGGCCATCTCACGACCACGGAACATGATGGTCACCTTGACGCGCGCGCCCTTCTTGAGGAAGCGCATGACGTGGCCCTTCTTGGTCTCGTAGTCGCCGGTGTCGATCTTGGGACGGAACTTCATCTCCTTGATCTCGACCTTGGCTTGGTTCTTACGAGCCTGCTTGGCCTTGATCGCCTGCTCGTACTTGAACTTGCCGTAGTCCATGACCTTGCAGACGGGTGGCTCGGCGTTCGGAGCGATCTCGACGAGGTCGAGGTTCTGCTGGTCTGCAATGCGCAGGGCGTCGCGGACGCCAAACAGGCCGAGCTGGGAGCCGTCAACGCCAATCAGGCGGCACGTGCGAGCGGTGATCTCCCCATTGATGCGGGGACCTTCGGACTTGGCTATCTTACACACCTTCCCTTCCTTGCGGCGCACCCCTGGTGCCTCGCCGCACGCGAGACGCCCGGTTGGACGCCCCGTAACGCAAAAACCGGAGCTGCGCTTTTGGCACAGCTCCGGTAAGATACAGGTTTGCGTATCCGCAAAGACGGATGGCGTGTTCCCTTGTCTGACCAGACAGCTGCCCTGGGGCGCCGTTCAGGTGGGGCCTTATGCTCAGGCCCACTTCCTTGTGGCCTCGCGGCCACACGGACGAGTAGTATGCCATGGGAACAACCGCGATGCAAGGATAAACAGAATGTCTCAGGGCGTACACAATCGAGGGGCCGCACAGGGCAGCGAGCAGACGGGCAAGGGACGCGGAAACCGACGCTCCGCGCACGGGGGCAAGAGGCGTGATCGCGCCTCGAGCTCCAGCGCTCGGCGCCAAAAGCGACCCGCCGAGAAGCCGCAGGAGCTGGACGAGGCAACCGGCCTCCCGCTCCACTTGCTCGAGGCGGTGCGGACGCAGTATGACGCAGGCGACGTGGAGCGCATCCTCGAGGGCTGGGGAGCAGGGCGGCGCGTGACGCTCCGGGCAAACGCCCTTCGCGGCGGACGCGACGAGGTGGCGTCCGCGCTTGACGCCGCGAACATCGGCTGGGAGGGCGTGCCGTGGTATCCGGACGCCTTCGTCCTCGCACCGGGCACGGCCGAGCGCGATGTATGGGAGCTTGACGCCTACAAGGAGGGCAGGCTCTACCTGCAGAGCCTCTCGTCCATGCTGCCGCCACTCTCGCTCGCCCCGCGCGCGGGCGCCGACATCCTCGACATGTGCGCCGCGCCCGGCGGCAAGACGACCCAGATCGCGGCCCTGGCGAGCGTGCTTGGGGGTCGAGCCGCCCATGTCACGGCATGCGAGCTCTCGATGCCTCGTGCCGAGCGCCTCGAGCACAACCTGCACCTCCTCGGCGCCGACAACGTGCAGGTCATGCGAACCGACGCCCGCAAGCTCGACAGCTGGTTCTCCTTCGACCAGGTGCTCCTCGACGCCCCGTGCACGGGGTCGGGCACGGTGCGCGCCCACGACGCGCGCGCCGCGCGCCACCTCACGCCAAAGCTCGCCGACGGCGTGGAACGCTCGCAGCGCGCCCTCGTCGACAAGGCGCTCGAGGTGCTCAAGCCGGGCGGCGTGCTCGTCTACTCAACCTGCTCGATCATCGCGCGGGAAAACGAGGACGTCGTGGCATGGGCGCTCGCAAGGCACGGGGACTGCGAGCTCGTTGACGTCGGGCTTCCCAGTGGGGTCTCGGAGGGCCCGCTCGCACTGCCGACGCTCCCCTGCCGGCTCGACGGCGCCGTGACCGTGTGCCCCACGGAGCTCTACGAGGGCTTCTTCGTCTGCCGCATCAGAAAGCGCGGATAGAACCGGAGCGTGCCGAGGGCAACCGCGCGTAGCCTCGACCTCGACTCGCGCTCACGTCAAGGCGGCGTGAACAGGCACACCCTGCGCTATTGGGCCGAATCGTCGGCGATGCCCGCGCCGCGGTCGCGGAACATCTGCTCCACCACGTCGGGCGTCGTGTCGAGCGCGCAGGCAAGCTCCTCGAGCGAGCGGAGGCGCGCCTCCTTGAGCACGCGGGCGATGTAGGCGCTGGGCTTGCGGGCGCTACGCTCGCACTGGGCGATGCGGGTGCGCATCGTCTTCACCACGCGGACGGAATCGGGAACGCCGCGCTTGAGGAGGGCCTTGAAGTAGGCCTCTTCCTGTCCGGAATTCCTGTCGGTGTGCGTGTCACAGGCAATCGAGTCATAGTTCTCGATGACATCGAGCGCCTCGGCACGGGAAACCGGCGGATGAAGGTGGGCCTCGGCCTGGTCTGCCGGATAGAGCAGGCGGGTTGCGTTTCTGCCGCTGCCGGCCTCGAGAATCAGCGCGGGCGACGGAGTGTCGCGAAAGCCGACAATCGTGCAAAGACCCTGGCCAGGATGCATGACGCGCTCGCCCACGCTAAACAATGTCAAAACCTCCGAAGAAGGCCCGCTCACCCCCTGCGCGGACAGCCGGCCGCAGCCAGATACATACAGAATAGCACCTCGGTTTTGTATAACCGCAGGTAAATCTATAAGTGTGGTGTAAAGGTAGGAATACGGCAAAGCGCAGGCAGCCCCATCCGCGCAAGAGGTGATGCCGAGACGCGACACTTTCGGTATACTAACCAAGGCGCAACCGCGCACCTGTGCCCGAGTGGTGGAATGGCAGACACGGGGGTCTCAAAAACCCCTGGGGGAAACCTCGTGCGAGTTCGACCCTCGCCTCGGGCACCAAATAGACAGACAAGGCCCCGCGAAGCTACGCTTCACGGGGTCTTTCTTTTGCCATGTTTGGGGACAGACCCTTTTGCAAGTCTCCAGAAAGACTATTCAGAAAACCTGCAAAAGGGTCTGTCCCCGGCCTGCTACCGACGCAGGAAGGGATTGTGCTCGAGTTCCCAGGCCATGGTAGTGTCGTCGCCATGACCGCAGAGCACGTGCGTCTTGGGTGGAACCTCCTGGCCAAGCCGAGCAAGGGTGGCCATGAGCTCGGAGGCATTGCCGCCGGGAAGGTCCGTACGGCCCGCCGAGCCGGCAAAGATGGTGTCGCCCACGAAGGCTATGCCCTCGGCGTCACCCTCTCCCAGAAACACGATGCCGCCGGGCGTGTGCCCAGGAGCCGCCAGCACGCGGAACCTGGCCGCCCCCACAGAGACCTCGTCTCCCGCCGCGAGGATGCGATCGGGTTCCGGGGCGTCGGCGTCGTACTGGATGCCAAACGCGTGGTTTCGGCGAGCATGCCTCGCGAGGTCGACGTCCGCCTCTGCCATGGCGAACTTGGCACCTGTGGCGTCAACGAGCGCCTGGCAGCCGCCCACGTGGTCGGCATGGCCATGCGTGGCCACGACGAGCTCCACGCGCACGTCGGCGAGCGCCTTGGCGATGCGGTCGCCCTCGCCCGCGGGGTCGACCACCATGGCCGCCCCCTCGCTCACGACGCCGTAGACGTTGGTGGAGATGGCGCCCACCACGAACTGGCGAACCTCGAGCTTTCCCGCGGCGATGGCGGGCACATCGTCGAGCGCCATGGCGCCCCTGTTCCAAAATGCCATCCGGCATCTCCTCCCTTGTTTGCTGCTGGGGGCAGGCCCTTTTGTGAGTTTTCTGATAGCCCTTTCAGAAAACTCACAAAAGGGCCTGCCCCAATGCACTTAGGCGCGACGGGCCATGGTGTTGGCGCCCTCGCCGGGCATGATGCGGCGGGCATCGTAGACAGAGGGCACGCGACCCACGGTCGAGAGCAGCGTGTCCAGCAGGTTCGCGTCGCTGATGGCAATGAGGAACCGCAGGCGCGCCACGCCCCGCGCGCTCGTGCTCGTGGCCGCGGACAGGATGTTGCCGCCGGCCTCCCCCACCGCGATGGTGACGTCCTTGAGCAGGCCCATGCGGTCCGTGGCCTCGACCATGATCTCGACCTGGAACTGCGTGGCGCCGGAGGTGTCCCACTCCACCGGAATCATGCGCTCCGGGTGCTCCATGAGACCGCGAACGTTGGGGCAGTTGGCGCGGTGCACGGAGACGCCGCGCCCGCGCGTGATGAAGCCCACGATCTCGTCACCCGCCACCGGGTTGCAGCAGTGCGCGAGGTGCACGAGCAGGTCCGGGTCGCCCTTGGCCACAACGCCGCAGCTGCTGCGGCGCTTGGGCGCGCCCGCCCCACGGCCCGGGGAGTGGCGCGGTGCCGTCATGGCCTTGGTGGTGCCCTGCGTGAAGAACTGCTCGTGGGCTGCCTTGGCCTCGGCCTGGGCCTTCTGCTGTGCGGCGAGAATCTCGGCTGGAGAACCCTGCTCGAGCATCTCCTGCACCTTGTTGGCCACGGACTTGGCCGTGAGCTTGCCGTTGGCGATGGCGGCGAGCATGTCGTCCGGGCCCTTGAAGCTCAGCTGCTCACAGACCTTGCCAATAGCCTTCCCGGAGCGCGGCGTGGAGATGCCGTAGCCGCGCTTGCGCAGCTCGCGCGCCAACTCGGAGCGGCCGGCGTCGGCGTCATCGGACTTCGTGGAGGCCGCGAAGTACTTGCGAATCTTGGCGCGGGCACTCGGCGTGGCGACGATGTTCATCCAGTCGCGCGAGGGCTTGGAGTTCTTGTTCGTGAGGATCTCGATGCGGTCGCCCGTGGCGAGCGGCGTGGTGAGCGACACCACCGAGCCGTTCACCTTGGCGCCCACGCAGTGGTTGCCCACCTCGGTATGCACCGCGTAGGCAAAGTCGAGCGGGGTGGCGCCGGCGCGCAGGTTCATGACCTCGCCCTTGGGCGTGAAGACGAAGATCTCGTCCTCGAAGAGGTCCACGCGCAGGTCCTCGAGGAACTCGTGCGGGTCCTCCATGTCGCCCTCGACCGTCCAGTCGAGGCTGCGGCGAATCCAGGAGATCTGCTTGTCGACGCTCTTGTCGTCGGCGCTCATGGCACCCTTGGAGTTGCCGGCCCGCTTGTAGAGCCAGTGCGCCGCGATACCAAACTCAGCCTGGTCGTGCATCTCGCGCGTGCGAATCTGGATCTCGATGGGACGGGCCTCGGGGCCCACCACCGTCGTGTGCAGCGACTGGTAGCCGTTGGGCTTGGGCGTGGCGATGTAGTCCTTGAAGCGGCCGGGCAGCGGGTGCCACAGCGAGTGCACCGCACCGAGGGCCGAGTAGCAGTCGCCCACCGTCTGGGTGATGACGCGCAGGGCGATGAGGTCGTAGATGTCCGAGAACTCCTTGCCCTTGCGCTTCATCTTGAGGTAGATGCTCCACAGGTGCTTGGGGCGCCCCGTGATCTGGAAGTCAGAGAGGCCCACACGGTGCAGCTCGTCGGCGAGGGTCTTGATGGCCTCCTCGGTGTCGCGCTCGCGCTGGTCGCGAGAGTCCTGCACCATGCGGGCGATGCGCTGGTACTCGCCGGGCTCCAGGTAAAAGAAGGCGAGGTCCTCGAGCTCCCACTTGATGCTGGAGATGCCGAGGCGGTCTGCGAGCGGCGCGTAGACGTCCATGGTCTCGTGCGCCTTGAAGATGCGGCGGTCGGGCGGCAGGGCCGCAAGCGTGCGCATGTTGTGCAGGCGGTCTGCCAGCTTGATGATGACGACGCGGATGTCGCGGCTCATGGCCAAAAACATCTTGCGCAGGTTGAGCGCCTGCTTGGCGTCCATGGAGTCAACCTCAATGGAGGTGAGCTTCGTGACGCCGTCGACGAGCTCGGCAACCGTCTCGCCAAAGAGCTCCTTAAGGTCGCCCAGGGTGGCGGGCGTGTCCTCAACGGTGTCGTGCAGCAGCGCGGCACAGATGACGTCCTCGTCCATGCGCAGGTCGTGCGCGAGGATGAGCGCCACCTCTACGGGATGGTTGATGTAGGCCTCGCCCGAGCGCCGCCGCTGGTTCTTGTGGAACTCGGCGGCGAAGCGGTAGGCCTCGTCGACCTTGGCCATCTCCTCGGCGTCGAGATAGCGCGCGCAGGTCTTGCGGAGCAGCGGGTAGTCGTCTGCCCCAACCTTCGGCGTGCCCTCCGGCGGCGCCGCCACGTGCCTCTCCTCTGCCTGGACGCTCATGACGCACTCCCATCCTCGCGGACCTGCGTGCCGAAGCCCGGCACGATGGGCCTGTTGACGCGCGCGAGCAGCTCTCCCGGCGTGGCCGTGAGGGCCCAGCGGCAAAACGCGTGAAACTCCTCGCTCGAGCGCATGCCCTCAAGGTAGCGTATGGAGCTGTCGAGTTCCATACGCTCGGGCGAGTCCGTCATCAGGATTTTCCTTTGCGAGCCGTACCCCTCCGTCGTGAGGAAGCCCAGCTCGCGGAAGATGCCGATGCCTGCCGAGACCGCGCGCTCCTCCAGGCGTGAGCCGGGCGCCACCTGCACGCAGGTCTCGAGCAGCCCGGCGTTGGTGCGCGCTATGGCGCCACCCTCGCCCTGGGCGCGCGAGCGCGCGGCCAGCGACTGGAGCGCCCGCCACAGGCACACGAGGTCGTCGCGCCCCGGGGCGTAGGAGGCAAGGATGCGCTCGTTCACCCGGGCGTCGCGCGAGCCAAACATGAGGTGAATCGTGGCGGGGGCACCGTCTCTGCCAGCACGCCCGCTCATCTGGTTGAACTCCACCGCGCCAAAGGGCATGTGGTAGAGCACCACGTGGCGGATGTCGGGCAGGTTGACGCCCTCACCAAAGGCGCTCGTGGAGATGACGCACGAGAGCTCGCCTGCACGGAAGGCGCGCTCCACGCGCGTGCGCTCGGAGCGCGTAAGGCCGGCGTTGTAGAAGGCGATGCGCTGGGCAAGCTCGGGATTTGCCTTGCGCAGGGTGCGCGCGAGCACCACGGACTGCTCGCGGGAGTTCACGTAAGCCACGCACTTCTCGCCCGTGCTCGCGAGCGAGACGAGGGCGGCCTCGCGGTCACGCAGCTCGCGCTCGTCGTCGATGCGGAGGTTCTCGCGGCAGGCGTCGTCCACGATGACCTCGTCGGCCGAGCAGAGCCGGCAGATCTCGCGCGCCACGGGGTCGGCCGCCGTGGCGGTCGCGGCCAGGCACGTGGGATGGCCGAGCTCGGCGAGCACGCGCGGGAGCTCCTGGTAGGCCGAGCGCGTGCCGCCGGCCGAAGTGCCGGCGTGGTGCGCCTCGTCGATGACGACGAAGCCGACGCGCCCGCCAGCGGCAAACTCACCCGAGTGAATGGCAAGGAACTCCGGCGTGGTGAGGATGACGTCTGCCTCACCGGACCCAAGCGCCGAGAAGACCTCGTGCCGCTCGTCGAGCGGGGTCTCGCCCGTGAGCACCCGGCCGGAGAGCCCCATGGCCGCAAGCTCGCCCTCAAGGTGGAAGCTCTGGTCTGCCACAAGGGCGCGCAGCGGGAACACGAGCACGCTCGCGCGGCCGCGAAGCAGTGCCTCGCGAGCGGCGTGAACGTGGAAGATGAGGGACTTGCCGCGGCCCGTGGCCATGACGCAGAGGGCGCTTGTGCCCGCGGCAAGCGCGTCGAGGGCGCGCGCCTGAGCCGGCAGCGGTTCATGGTCGCCGATCATGCGGCGCACGAGCTCGCGCGTGAGCTCGTCGGGTGCCATCGCGGAGAGCCGCGCGCGCTCGGCTCCCTCGGCAGCCTCCGGCACGACGCGCGAGTCCGACGCTAGGATCTCTGGCACGCGGCCAAACAGCTCGTCCACGATGGCGGGGGCCGCAGGCTCGCCCTCCGCCGTGCGATAGACGATGTCGCGCACCATGAGCTTGGGGTTCGTACGTCCCTGCCAGGTCTCGGCCACGGCCTCGAAGACGAGGTCGACGGCGCCCTCGTAGTCGCACGCGCGCTCCACGTCGGGCGCGCGGAACATGATGGCGGGCCTGGAGCAGACGCCGTCGGTGGCAATGAAGCGCAGGTGCTCGCCCGAGCGGCCCACCCGGCTCCTGTTGCGCATCACCACGCCCGTGGCCGCGAGCAGCGGCACCTTGTTGCCCTGGCCAAAGGGTGCAAGGACCTTAAGGCTCTCGATCGTGGGCACGTCGAGCTCCTCGAGCCCCACGATGGCCGTGACCTCGCCCGTGTCCACGAACTGCTCGGGCGGCAGCTCCGCCAGCACGGACTCGAGGCGGGTGCGGAAGGCGTCGATGCTCTCGGCGTCGATGGTGACGCCCACGGCCCCGGCGTGGCCGCCGAAGCGCACGAGCAAGTCGGCGCACTTCTCGACCGCCTCGAAGAGGTTGACCGATCCCACCGAGCGGCCGGAGCCGTGGGCCACGCCGTCGGAGATGGAGAAGAGGATGGCCGGCACGTGGTAGCGGTTTACCACGCGGCTGGCCACGATGCCCTTGACGCCCTCGTGCCAGCCCTCGCCGCCCACCACGATGACGCGCTGGCCATGGTAGGTCTCCTCGATCATGGCCATGGCCTGGTCGGCCAGCTCACGCTCGATGTCGCGACGGTTCTGGTTGATGGTCTCGAGCTCGGCGGCGAGCTTGGCAGCCTCCACTGGGTCATCGGAGATGAGCAGGTCGAAGGCCACGTCCACATCACCCATGCGGCCCGCGGCGTTGAGGCGCGGCACGAGCGAGAAGGGCAGGCCGTCGGCCGTGACCTGGGAGAGGTCGCAGTTTGCCACGGCCGCGAGGGCCACGATGCCGGGTCGCTCGGTATGACGCATGCGGCGGATGCCGTCGGTCACGAGGGCGCGGTTCTCGCGCGTGAGGCTCATCATGTCAGAGATGGTGCCGAGCGTCGCCACGTCGGTGTAGGAACGCCAGAGCTCAGGCACGCCAAAGCGGCGGCCGAGCTCGTGGACGAGCTTGAGTGCCACGCCCGCGCCCGCGAGGTCGCAGGAGGGACAGGCGTGGTCGAGCTTGGGGTCGCAGACGGGAACGTCCTGGGGCACGAGGTCGGCCGGCTCATGGTGGTCCGTCACCACGACGTCAATGCCCATGCCGCGCACGATGCGCACCTCCTCGGCGGCGGCGATGCCATTGTCCACGGTGATGATGAGGTTGGGGTGACAGCCCTCCACCACGCGCTCGAGCGCCTCGGCGGACAGGCCGTAGCCCTCGCCGAAGCGGCGCGGGATGTAGGGGTGCACCTCGGCGCCCAGCTCGCGCAGGGCCAGGGTGAGCAGGCAGGTGGAGCTCATGCCGTCCACGTCGAAGTCGCCAAACACGGCGATGACCTCGCCGGAGCGCACGGCCCGCTCGACCCGGTCCGCCGCGGCGGGAAGGCCGGGGAGCTCGAGGGGGTCGAGCCAGTCTCGTTCGAGAGACGGCGTAAGGAAGGTTCGGGCGCTCTCGGCGTCCCGGATGCCGCGGGCCACCATCACGCGGGCCGCTAGCGGCGTGACGCCGCACGCCTCGCGCACCTCGCGCTCGGCGGCGACGTCACCGGTTAGGACATGCCAGCGCCCGGACTCGCGAAGACCGGACATAAGGGCTACTCCTCGTCTGCGGAGGCGCCGGCGTCAAGGGAGACGCCGGCGGCCGCGACGCCTGCCTCTGCGTCGGCCGCCGTGAGGACGCGGAGCATCGGCGCCTTGACGAGCGGCATGGAGACGAGGTCTGCGAGCAGGCCCGCAGAGAGGGCCCAGCTGAGCTCACGCCAGACGCCCGGCGCCACAAAGGCGCAGACGATGGCGACGACGCAGAGCACGGCCTCGACGAGCGCAATGCGGCCGATGGCGTGGTCGCAGGCCTCCTGCTGGGCCTTGCGCACCGAGGAGCCCCCGCGGCGCTCGGAGGCGTAGCGGGCGGCCGCGAAGCCGCTCGAGACGATGGACACAAGCTCGCAGACGACGACGGCCGCGAGCTCATAGGTGCCGAGGAAGACGTAGCCGAACTGGGCGAGCACGGCGAAGGCGCCAAGCTGCAGCACAAGCGTCACGATGACGGAGAGCGCGGCCACCCAGCCCGCGCGGCCAAAGAGTCGCGAGCACACGAGGCCCGCAAGAAGCGCGAGCACCACGGCGGCAGCGATGGCGGCGGGAAGGGCCTGGCCGGAGAGGCCGGAGGACAGGGGCTCGGGATCGGAGGCGGCGAGCGTCACCCGGATGGGGCCTGCGGAGATCTCGGCGGCGAGGGCGTAGGCCTGGCTCCTCGTGAAGCCGCCGGAGAAGGTGACCTGGCCTCCCTCGATCTTCTGGCTCACCTGCGGCGCGGTGACCACCGTGCCGTCAACCACCACGGCGATGCGGCCATAGGAGCTGGAGAGCTCGGCGGTGATGTCAGCGAGCTGCTTGGCGGCGGCCGAGTCGAGCGTGATGCCCACGGCATAGACCATGGAGCTGGACCTGGCGCTGCTCGTGCCGGAGACGACGCGGGAGTCGGTGATGTTGTCACTCGAGGCAAAGGCGGTGTAGGTGCCATCCTTCAGCCGGACGTTCGTGGTGCCCGCCTGGATCTGGGCGAGGGCGTCGGCATCGCCGATGGCATCCACGCGAACGAGCTCCACCTTGCCGGCGCCGGCGATGCTCGAGGCCACGGTCGCAGCGTCGTCGGAGGCGGGGACGCGCACGGAAAGGGCGTCGTCACCGGTCTGCTTCACGGAGACGCCCTTCTCAAAGAGCGCGTCGGCGCGCTTCTGGAGGTTTGCGCGGGCGGAGGCGAGTTCATCGGCAGAGACCTCGGAGCCGTCCGACTTCGTGGCGGTGAGCGTCACCTGGTTGCCGCCGCCGAGCAGCGTGCCCAGCGGGACGCCCCAACCCGGCACGGCGAGCGCAACCGCGCTCAGCAGCACCAGCAGCACGGTGCAGGCGATGGCGCCACCCTGGCGGCTCAGCTCGGTGGCAATGCGGCCCTTGGGCTTGGGCCTGCTCGCGGCCTTCGCCTCCGCCTTGGCCTTCTTCTCGGTCTTGGACGTGGCCGTGGCGTTGGTGCCGGCCCCCGTCGGCTTCTTGGTTTCCTTGCTCATGGAACCCCCTCATGCGGCCGCACGCGGGCGGCCCTCGTCGTTTTAACCCTTCAATTCTAGCAGGAGCGACGAAGGCCGAGACGCACCAGAGGCCAAGGGCCCCGAGCCCAGGCGCTAGAAGTCGTTGGCCGCGGGCGAGTCCATCCATTCGCTCACGAAGCTCGCGTATGTGCCGGCGATGATGGCCGCGCGGGCGCGCTCCATGAGCCTCAGCAGGTAGCGGATGTTGTGCTGAGACAGCAGAAGGCCGCCGAGCATCTCCTTCTGGCGGATGAGGTGGTGGATGTAGCCGCGCGTGAAGCCGCCCGCACATGCCGGGCAGTCGCACCCCTCGTCCAGCACGCCGTGGTCGTGCGCAAAGCGGGCGTTCTTGAGGTTGAGCCGCCCCTCGTTCGAGAAGGCCGTGCCCATGCGGGCCGTGCGGGTGGGCAGCACGCAGTCGAACATGTCCACGCCCGCCGCCACCGCGCGCACGAGCGTGGTGGGGTTGCCCACGCCCATGAGGTAGCGGGGCTTGGCCTTGGGCATGTGCTCGGACACGAGCGGGGTAAGCGTCTCGAACATGGTCTCGTGGTCCTCGCCCACCGAGTAGCCGCCGATGCCGTAGCCGGGGAAGTCGCCGCACTCCTCGAGGTGCCGGAGCGACCGCAGGCGCAAATCGAGGTGCATGCCACCCTGGACGATGCCAAAGAGCGCCTGGTCGGGGCGGGTGTGGGCCCGCCAGCAGCGCTCGCCCCACATGCTGGAGAGCTCCACGGCGCGCTCCACGAAGGCGCGCGTGGCGGGGTATCCCGGGCACTGGTCGAGCTGCATGCAGATGTCGCTGCCAAGCTTCTCGGCGATGGCCATGTTGTCCTCGGGCGTCCAGAAGACATGGCGGCCGTCGTACTCCACGGCGCGGAAGCCAACGCCCTCGTCGGTGAGCTTCATGAACTCGCCGTGGGAGAAGACCTGAAAGCCGCCGGAGTCCGTGAGGATGGGCCTATCCCAGCGCATGAACTCGTGAACGCCGCCGAACTCGGCCACGAGGTCCTCGCCCGGCCGCTGCGAGAGGTGGTAGGTGTTGTTGAGAATGATCTTGGCGCCCAGGTCTGCCACCTGCGCAGGCATCAGGCCCTTGACCGTGGCCTTCGTACCCACGGGCATGAAGATGGGGGTGGGAACGTCGCCGTGGGCGGTGTGGAAGACGCCCGCGCGCGCATGAGTGCCCGGGTCCTCGGCGACGATGTCATAGGCGAAGAGCTTGCTTGAGGAGGAACTGGCCGCCTGGGTGCCCTCCCCCGTCTGCACGGACGTGCCGGACGCCTGGGTGTCCGGGCCCTCGCATGCAGATGCGTCAGCGCCTGCGTTGTGGTTTGCGCACTCGCACATGTTGCCGTCTCCTTGAGTCCGTGTTCGATGTTGGCCGGGGCGCACGCCGCGCCCCGCCGGATGCCGACGGCCCGTTCGGTGCCGCCGTGATGTCATTTTTCACGGCCCATCATGCTACCGGACGCCACAGCAGGTCGCGAGCCCACGCCGAAGCCCGCGAAAAGAACCGATCCGGGCAAGCCCGCAGGGGCCGATGGCGAATCGGAATACGTGTCCGGAAGCTGGCATAGGCTCGCAACCCTACCGCCCAGAAACCCGCATGGGTCTTGGCGAAACGCTTGTGAAGGCCCGTGCGAAGCCGCGCACCGAGGCCCGCAATACGCCACAATGGTGGCCACGAAAACCGAAGGCGAGGAAACCATGGCACACAACGAACTCACCAACCACGCCAACGAGAAAAACGGACAGACCGCGACGGAGCCCGAGAAGGCCGAGGATCCCGCCGGGGAGGAGGACGCCGCCGCGGCAACCGGCGAGGTCGAGGACGGGGCCGTCGGCAAGGAAGATGACTCCGAGCCAGCGGGGCCTGAGGGGGTTGGGGCCTCCCCGGAGGAGGAGCCCACGGAGCCCAAAGGCAAATCGGTCGAGGACTCCGATCAACAAGAAGAGGGCGAGCCCTCGGACGAATCGTCGGAGGAGCCGGCAGAGGCCGCCCTCGACGGTGACACCGAAGCCGAGGGCGACACCGAGGCGGACGCCGGGGCCAGCACGGATGCCGACGCCGAGCCCCCCGAGACCTCGGCAGCTGCAGACGAGGCCCCGAGCGGCGCGCCCACCGAACCCGAAGGGCCTTCTGCCGCCGAGGTAGCGGCCGCCAAGGCCAAGGAGCTGCTCGAGGCCGCCCGCGTCGCGTCCGAGAAGGCTCGCGTGGCCACCGAGGCCGGCGCCAAGCGGGCGCTCGAGCTCACGGAGGCCGGCACGAGGCGCGCCCGCGAGGCCGCGGAGGACGGTGCCCGCCAGGTGAACGAGGGCGTGCTCGCCATGCGCGAGGTCTCACGTGCCAAGCGTGCGCTCGCCGACGCCCGCGAGCGGCTGGAGGAGCTCGAGGCCGAGGTAACCGAAAGCCGCGCCGTCCTCGACCACAGGCGCGACGTGGAGGAGCGCTACGACGACATCACGGCCGAGCAGACGGCCGCCCAGGAAGAGGCCACCAAGCGGCTCGAGGGAGCCAAGGAGCTCGAGGCGTCCATCACCCAGAAGCGCGCCCGGCACGCCGAGGAGCTCAAGCGCCTCAAGGAGGACAACGAGCGCAAGATGGCCCCCTTCCGCAAGAAGGCCGACGGCGCCAAGACCTCCCTCGCCGACGCCGAGCGCGCCCACACCGAGGCCAAGCGCATGCTCAAGGCCGCGCAGGCCCAGGCAGACGCCGCCATCAACAACCGCGACAACCGCCTCGCCTCCTCCACCCGCGCCGCGGAGGTCGCCGCCGGCAAGCTGCAGCGCCTGCAGGACCAGCTGGCCGAGAAGAAGCGCGACCCCAAGGCGGGCCTCACGGGCACGAGCGAGCTCAGCGGCAGCGTGGCCGCCGCCCTCGCCCAGCTCGAGACCGCGCGCGAGGAAATGAACCGCATCAAGGCAGAGACTGCCCAGGCAGTCGAGGCGGCGCAGACGCATCTCTACACGCAGAGGAAGTCGCTCGAGGAGGCCGAGCGCGACCTCGAGGAGGCCGAGGCCGCCGAGCGCGAGCGCAGGGAGCGCTACGAGAAGCTCAAGGCAGACACCGACGCCACCGAGAAGCGGCTCTCCGACGGGATTCGGGAGTTCACCACGCAGCTCTCCGAGGCAAGGCGGGCCCAGGTTGAGGCCAACGCCCGCATCGAGGCCTCCAAGAAGGCCCTCGAGGAGGCAGAGGACATCCACGCCAACCCGCAGCAGACCGAGAGCCTTGCCGCAAAGCTCACGAGCGCCTCGGGCGAGCTCGACTCACAGGTTGAGCTGGTAGGACGACTCGCCGAGGAGGTGGAGGAGGTTCGAGAGCGCACGCAACAGGCGCGCGAGACGCTCCTCAAGATCGCCGCGGCGGCAGTGGCCCTGGCGGCCCTCATCGTGTGGCTCGTCATCGTGTGGGCCTAGGGGGCAGGCCCGATCGTGGGCGCAAGCCGGCAGCCGATGGGCGCGCCGCGGGCACGAGCCGGCCGGCAAGCGATGGGCAGGCAAGGGCCCAGGGTGGACTCACCCACAGAGTGGGGCGGCACGCAAAGGCCGGCAGGCAGCGGGGATGCGCCCGCCGCCTGCCGGCCTTTCATTGCCGAGCGTCTCTCTGCCGAGAAGCCCCGCCACCTACTCGATGAGCATCGCGTCGCCAAAGCTCAGGAACCGGTAGCGCTCGTCAATGGCCGCCTGGTAGGCACCCATGATCTGCTCCCGGCTGGCAAGCGCACTCACGAGCATCATGAGCGTGGAGCGCGGCACGTGGAAGTTCGTGATCAGGGCGTCCACCACGTGGTAGGTGCTACCCGGCATGAGGTAGAGCTGCGTGGTGGCGTTCTCGCGCGCCACGATGTCGCCGCGCCCGAGCGTGTCGGCGGAATCGGCGCGGCCCTCGAAGCCACGCGCCACCATGGGAGGCTCGGCGGCGGGGGCATAGGCGTCGAACGCGCTCTCTAGCGAGCGCACGGCGGTGGTGCCCACAGCCACCACACGGTGACCCGCCGCCTTGGTGGCATGCACGGCCTCGACCACCTCGGCAGGCACGTGATAGCGCTCGGTGTGCATCACGTGCTGCGTGGGGTCGTCCTCCTCCACGAGGCGGAAGGTGTCGATGCCCACCTCGAGCTCAACCGTCGTAAAGCCAACGCCGCGCTCGCGCAGACGCTCGATGAGCTCGGGCGTAAAGTGCAGACCCGCCGTTGGCGCCGCCGCAGAATGCTCCTCGCGCATGGCGTAGACGGTCTGGTACTTCTCCGGGTCGCCCTCGTACTGCGTGATGTAGGGCGGCAGCGGCACGTGGCCGGCGGCGTGAATGGCCGCGTCGAGCGTGCGAGGCTCGCCGGTGGCAGGGTCTGCGCCCTGGGGCTCGAAGCGCACGAGACGACCGCCCTTGGAGTCTTCCACAAAGTCCGTGACCTCGCCCGTGAGCACCACCGGCGAGCTCTCCGGCGCATGCAGGCCGCCCGCGCGGTACTCGATGACCGCGCCCGGCTTGAGGCGCTTGCCCGGGTTCACGAGGCACTCCCAGACGTGGCCCAGAGCGTCCAGGTCCTCGCGGCGCTTGAGCAGCAGGGTCTCGGCCACGCCGCCGGTCTTGGCCTTGTGGCCCACGAGGCGGGCCGGCATCACGCGGGTCTTGTTGGCAACGAGCAGGTCGCCGGGCTCCAGGTAGTCCGCGATATCGTAGAAGTGGCGGTGCTCTACGGAGCCGCCGTCGGCGATGGGGGCCGCGCTGCCGGTGACGCCCTCCCCTCCGCCGCGGTGCAGCACGAGCAGGCGGCAGGAGTCGCGCGGCTCGGCCGGGGCCTGGGCGATCAGCTCGTCGGGCAGCGGGTAGTCAAAGTCATCGGTGCGCATGGCAGGTCCTTTGGTGTTCTGTGTCCGGCAAGCCGGGCGTTCGCAAGTCCAAACGGGTAGCTTACCGCAGGACCTGCCCGCCGGCCACACCCCAAGCGCCAAACGAGCGCCCGCCCGTGAGTCAGCCTGCCGTCTACTTTGACTCATTTTCCTGACAAGACGTTATGAGTCAGCCTGCCGTCCACCTTGACTCTTGAGTCAGCCCGCCGCCCACCTTGACTCATTTTCCTGACAAGACGTTATGAGTCAGCCCGCCTCCGTGAATCAATCTGTTTCCTCTTTGGTTCATGTTCCTTACAGGCTCAGGCTGAGTCAGCCTGCCGTCCGCTATGAGTCAAAGTAGACGGCAGGCATGGCGAGGGCGACTCACTCGCTGGCGACATCGAGAGCGGCCTTGGCGGCCTTTGCGGCGGCCTTGGCGCGCTTGCGCTCGTCGCGGCGCTCGTGGCGCTCGATGGCGGCCTCGGCGGCGCTGATGCGACAGCCGCAGTAGTTCTGCCGATACATCCCCAGCTCGCGGCTCTCTCGCGTGGCCTCCGGGTAGAACTGCCGCCAGTCGCGCACCACGGCCGTGAGGCCGTTGGCCTCGGCCAGGCGCTCGAGCACTTCGGTGCAGGTGTCGAACAGCTGATACGGAGAGACGGCCAGCGTGGTAGAGATGTGCGAGAACCCCAGCTCGCGCGCCGCGCGACAGGCAGCCGAGAGGCGAATCGCGTAGCAGGCACGACAGCGAGCCTCGCGGTCGAACCCGTGCGGCGCCACGCCCCGCTCCCAGAGGGCGCGCGCCTCGCCAGACGTGGGCGTGCCCGCCACGCCCGAACCCGCCCCGCGCTCGCAGCGAACGACCTCAAGCCCCGCGGCCTCCGCCCAGGTGAGCAGCGTCGCCAGGCGAAGGTCGTGCTCGGCCGCCGGCTGGATGTTGGGGTTGTCCCAGAGCACCACGGGCTCAAAGCCCTCCTCGCGCAGGTGCTCCACCGGCTCGAGGGAGCAGGGCCCGCAGCAGGCGTGGAGCGCCAACGGCTCCCTGCCCGCCATCCTCGCCCGCTCGACCGCGTCTCCCATGGAACCCTCCCCCGTCAACACCCGCCGACCACACCCCGCTCGGCAGGTCTCGGCGCACTCGGACTTCTCGGCGCACTCGGACTTCTCGCGAACGGGCCGACCCGCCCGCACCGCACCCCAGCCGGCAGCCCCGGTCCGGCCAGGCCATCCACAAACCAGCCAGATAGCCCGTGCCAAGCCCGGCCGGCCGCGCCACCAGCGGAGGCGCCCGCCATCACGCCCGCGTCAACACTTGTTTTCACCCGTGTAACGCGCCCGTTCCCGAAACCCGCCTGAAACCGCATGCCCCGTAGCATACGGCCACCGTCAGCACGCATACGAGCAGGTGAAGCAATGTCCACGAACCCAACGTCAGGCGTTCCCACAGACCCCATCGCCCTGGAGGGCCTGGAGCCCCTCATCGAGCGCCGCCAGTCCATCAACGAGGATCTCGCCCGAGATGGCGTGCGCTTTGGTCTCTACAAGAACGGCGAGTTCCACGAGCAGGTCTTCCCGTATGACCCGGTGCCGCGCGTCATACCGTCGGCCGAGTTCGACCGGCTCTCGAAGGGCCTCGCCCAGCGCGTCCGCGCGCTCAACGCCTTTCTTCGCGACGTCTACTCGGAGAAGCAGATCATCCGCGACAAGGTCATCCCCGAGGACTTCGTCTACTCGAGCTCGGGCTACCTGCCGCAGATAAACGAGGTGACCCCACCCGCGGGCGTCTACGCCCACATCGCCGGCGAGGACCTCGTGCAGGACGCGGACGGCTCCTGGGTGGTGCTCGAGGACAACCTGCGCATCCCGTCGGGCGCCTCCTACCCGCTCATCGCGCGCAACATCACGCGTCGCATCGCGCCGGACGTCTACCAGACCAACGGCGTGCGCGACAACCGCGACTACCCGGCCCTCCTCTCGGCCGCCATGGCCTACTCGAGCTGCGGTGGCATCCCGGTCATCCTCACGCCGGGGCGCTACAATGCCGCGTTCTTCGAGCACTCCTACCTGGCCGAGATGTGCGGCGCGGCCCTCGCCTGCCCGCAGGACCTCGTCGTGGACTCCGACCAGCTCTTCTACGTGGACTACACCGGCGAGCGCCACAAGGTGGGCGTGGTCTACCGGCGCATCTCCGACGAGTTCCTCGACCCCTTCTGCTTCAACCCGGACTCCGTCATCGGCGTCCCCAACCTCATCAGCGCCTACCGCGCGGGCAACGTTGCCATCGTGAACGCCCCGGGCAACGGCGTGGCGGACGACAAGGGCATCTACTACTTCGTGCCCGCCATGGTGAGCTACTACCTGGGCGAGGAGCCGATTCTGAGAAACGCCCCCACCTACCTGCCGATGTATGACAAGGACATGCGCTACGTCATGGACCACCTGGAGACGCTCGTGGTGAAGGACGTGGCCGAGGCCGGAGGCTATGGCGTGGTCTTTGGCGACAAGCTCGGCCGCGAGGAGCTCGAGCGGCTGCGCGAGCACATCAAGGCCGAACCCAGGCGCTTCATCGCCCAGGAGGTCGTGCACTTCCGCGACCTGCCAAGCTTGGACGCCAAGGGCAAGCCCTGCCGCCACATGGCAGACCTGCGTGCCTTCGTCCTCACCGGCGAGACCACGCGCGTCTGGGCGAGCGGTCTCACGCGCTACTCCACCACGCCGGGATCGATGGTGGTGAACTCCTCCCAGGGTGGTGGATTCAAGGACACCTGGGTGCTCGCGCACTAGCTGGCCCCGGCCCGCCGGACGGCCCTCGTCGCAGCGAGCTGCGACCTCAACCTGCCAGCCGATTCTCTTCGCAGCCGGGCTGCCCTCGTCCCAGCCAGCCCGCTCGCCCTGGCCAGCCCGCTCGCCCCGGCCACCCTGCTCTTCCAGCAGCCAGGGCGCCCTCCCCTAAACCTCGTCACGCCCCACACGAACGGAGCCACAATGCCCGCCAGCATGCCCATCACCCGCACCAAGGCCGACCAGCTCTTCTGGCTGGGCCGCTACTCCGAGCGCGTCTACACCACGCTCAAGCGGTTCTTTGCCACCTACGACGCCAACGTCGACCTCGAGACCAAGGACTACTCCGAGTTCTGCCGCGAGCTCGACATCCCCTTTGACCCCGAGGCGAGCGTCGAGAGCGTCATGTCCGAGATCCTCTACAACCCCGACAGCCCCGTCTCGGTGTGCTCGAGCATGCGCGCAGCCTTTGGCAACGCCATCCTGCTGCGCCCGGAGCTGGGCACCGAAACCTCGAGCTACGTCGAGCTCGCCCTCATCAACCTGCGCGGCTCCAAGGACCCGGTTGCGCGCCTGCCCAAGCACCGCACCGTCCGCGACGACCTGCTCGCCTTTTGGGGGTCTGTGGAGGACGGCATGGCGTCCAGCGAGGCCAAGGCCCTGCTGTTCTTTGGCAAGTACGTCGAGCGCATCGAGCTGTGGAGCCGCTTTGGCGTGGCAGAGGAGGAGCTCGACCGGCCGGTGCGCAAGCTCATCTTCTACCTGGGCTACGTGCGCTGCCCCGAGCGCCTCGGCATCGCAGACATCCTCGTGGGCCTTGAGGAGGCCGTGCGCTCGCGCGGTTATGGCGAGTTCGTCACGAACCGCCTCGACGACGCCATCGCCCGCGTCAAGGGATAGAACTGTTCCCCAGCACCACAAAACGCCCAGAAGAGGTCTGCCGTGAGGAAGCTCCGTTTCGACTACGCCACCACCATCGAGTTCGCAGAGCCTGTAAGCGACCATCGCTTCCAGCTTCGCTGCCTGCCGCCCAACCTGCCGCAGCAGCGCATCTGCGACCTCGAGTTCACGCTCGCGCCGAACTGCCCCAAGGCGCACGGCATCGACTCGTTCTACAACCCTGTGGTGACGGGGCGCATCGAGGAGCCGCACGAGAGCTTCTCGTACCACGTGGGAGGCCTGGCGTTCGTGGACCAGAGCCTCTCGCGCAGGCAGGTCTACAAGCCCCTCTACCGCTACCAGAGCGACTTTACGCAGCAGGGACCGGCGCTGGAGGCCCTCACGGCCGAGATGCGTCGCGAGCTGGCGCGCCACAGCTGGGCCACCGCCCCGCTCGAGCAGGCTCGCTACGTGATGGGCGCCGTGCACGAGCGACTCTCCTACGTGCCCGGCGCCACGAACGTGCGCACGGTGGCCGAGGAGGCGCTCGCGGGCGGCGCCGGCGTGTGCCAGGACTACGCCCAGGTGGCCATCAGCGTATGCCGAGGGCTTGGGCTCATGGCCAAGTACGTGGCCGGCCTCTACGATGCCGAGGGGGCAACGCACGCCTGGTTCGAGGTGTACCAGGGCGGCAACTGGCACCCACTCGACCCCACCAACAACAAGGTGGTGGATGACTCCTACATCAAGATCAGCCACGGGCGCGACTACGGCGACTGCATGCTCTCGATTGGCGTATTCCGCGGGGCCGCGGGCCAGACCCAGACCGTCCACGCCAAGGTCGAGGCGCTCGCGGAGGCGGAGCAGTAGGGGCCGGGGCGTCCTACCCCAGAAGGCGCACGCCGGCCTCGGTGTCCTCGCAATGGGTGCAGGCCGGCTCACAAGCGATGAGCCACACAGCCAGAAGGTCTCCCGAACAACCGGACAGGTGGAGCACGAAGGCCGCGTAGCCCAGCAGCGGCAGGCCAAGCCGCGCGCCGGCGCCAAGCAGGCATGCGCTCAGCACCACGGCAGGACCTGCAAGCACCGCCAGGAACCGCGCCCGCGCAAGCACGAGGCCGGGACACGTCGCGTAGAGCATGCCAGACTGAAAGCCATAGCGCACGCGTGTGCCGCGCCCGCCAAGCAGCCTAAACAGCGCTCCATGGACGAACTCGTGCACGGGCAGCACGCCCAGGGAGATCACGGCGAGCAGACAGAGCCAGCCGGCCGCGCCCCACGCCCCGAAGCGCGAGAACTCGACCAGAGGCTCAAAGCAGCAGAGCATCCCGAGCGCAAGGCCCGCCGCCGCACCAGCGCCAAGGACAACGAAGCTCCACCGGACGAGACGCGTCCGCAGCCGCTCATCTCCGAGGAAGTCGACCTCGGCAAGCGTCGTCATCGCGCCGCCTCGTCAAGCCGCAGCTCGTAGGGATTCGTCCATGGCGTGAGCGGCAGGCCCTCGTACGGGAACCAGAGCGCAGGCCAGCGAGTAAACCCGAGCTCCCGGTACAGGCGGTTGGACAGGCTCTGTGGACTCGTGTTGATGCGGAGTGCCTTGCAGCCACGGGCAAGCCCCTCGCGCGCGTAGGCGGCAAGCAGCGCACTCGCCACGCCTCGGCCGCGCATCTCCGGGTCAGTTGCCAATAAATGGCAGGTCAGGGCCTCGCCCGAACCAAGCGGCTCCCAAGCCGGCTCCAAGCCGTCGAGACCGAAGTCACCGTCGAGCGACATGGCCCCCAGCACGCGGGCGCGAGGCTTTGCCGCGCCGCCCGAGGCATCGGCGGCCGCCACGGCAATCCAGGTCGTTCCCGCACGAAGCCGGCGGCCCACGTCGTCCGGCAGCGGCCAGAAGCCACGGCGCCACCCGCAGGTCTCCCGCCCCGGCTCGTCGCAGGCGTCGAGCACGCGCTCGTACAGCGCAAGGACGCCAGGTTCCTCCGCCGCCGTGGCGGAAACCACCACGATGCCCCCGGTCGGCTCTATGGCCTCTGGCCCATTTGCCCCAAACGTCACGAGCGGATGGGACCTGTGCGCGGGCTCACCCGCCGCCATGGTCTCGCGAGCCTCGCACGCAACGCGATACGGCGCCTCGAGCGGAAGGTCGTGCCCGGCACCCGGCACCGTCACGAGGCGGGCGCCGGAAATCGCGGCGGCCATACGTGTGGTCTCCTCCGCCAGAATCAAGTCGTGCTCGCCCGCCATGACACAGGTGGGGCACGAGATGCGTGCCAAAGAGTCCGCGGGGATGTGTGGCTGCTCGAGCATGAGGCGCAGAAGCTCGGCCTCGCCGTAGCGCGTGCGAGGGCCCGTCATGACGCCATCGGCAACGGCGGCAACGGCACCCATCCCCACAAGGGTCACCCGCATGCCACGTCGCGCCTCGCGCGAAAGCCCCTCAGGGGTGAGGTTGGCGCCAAGCGCCGTGAGCGAGAGCACGCGGTACGGTGCGTCGCGCGCCAGCAGCAGGCCAACGATGCCGCCGTCGGAGAACCCGAGCACGTGCGCCTGCGTGACACCGAGGCGGCTCAGGACCTCGAGCGCGTCCGCCGCCACGAGCTCGTAGGAGAGCGGAGACGCCCCACGCGCGGAGGAGCCATGTCCGCGCGTGTCCATGGCAATGACGCTCCGCTCGCCACGCAGGCGCTCGATGAGGCCCAGCATGTGCCCGTGGTCCTCGCCGTTGCCGTGCAGCACGAGCACGGGCGCCGGCTCGCCTGCCACGGCAAACGGCGTCCCCGGCTCGTCCCGCACGCCCTTTGGCGCGTAGACGAACGCAACCACGCGGGCACCATCCGCCATGGGCACCTCGACGCGACACGCAGGTTCGATTGACGACATGCAAGCCCTCCTTGAAGCTCGGCGGCGCGCTAATGCGTCCTGGGGTCCGGCGGCGAAGAACGAAAAGGGGGCACGGGCCATATGGCTCGCGCCCCAGCCACACGTGGGCAAATCCGACCGAGCGCCCTACTTCTTCTTGTACTGGCTCTCGTGCTTGCGGAAGAAGTCGAAGCGCGGCGGAAGCTCGACGATGGCGTGCTCGTTCGGGTCCTCGCCCACCGCGACGGCAAGCTCGCGCGGCGTGGCCAGCGCGTGCTCCCAGCCAAAGAAGTCGCGCGCGGAGAAGCCCATGTGCTTGGCCACGAGCTCGCAGCCAGCGGGCACCGCGGCGTGCATGAGCAGGGCCGTGGTGCGCAGCTCGGCAAAGGCGTCGGCAAGTGCGGCCACGTAGGCGTCCGCATCGTCGCCAGCCGCCTTGCTCGCGGCATCCCAGCGCTTGTTGGCCGCGCGACAGAACTCCTCCACCGCAGCCAGCGCGCCGTGGAAGTCCAGCCCGTGGACCGTACGCTCAAACGCGAGCGTGGCCTCCCGGCACGCCTCCACCACCTCGGCCGAGGCCTCCTGCGCGGGCAGCTTGCCCCCGCACGCCTTCGCGGCGCCGTAGAAGCACGAGCGCGCCAGGCGGTTGAAGATGTTCGTGAGAAACGCGCTCTCCTTGAGGGCAGGGTCTACCACGCGCGGGTCATCCTTGACGAGAACCTCCTCGCCCGTCTTCTTGTCCTTGTGCGAGACGCTCGTGTCATACGGCTTGGGCGAGAAGCTCACGGCCTTGGCGTCGAGCGCGAGCGACAGCCAGTGGGCGCGCAGCTGCTCGGGCGTGTAGTTGTCCAGAAGCGCCGCGGCCATCGGCGGCTTGATGGCGCCGGAGCTCGAGGCCTTCTTGTTCATGAACAGGATGTGATAGTTGGCCACGGGCGTGGTCTGCTTGAGGCCCCATCCCATCGCCTCCCACATGGCCGGCTGGGCAACGCAGTAGAAGTAGATGTTGTCCTGGCCGATGAACTGGAACACCTGCGCGTCGTCGGCGCACCACCAGTCGCGCCAGTCCGTGGTGCTGTAGCGGCCGGGCTCGCTCTCCCCCAGCGCCGTCTGCACGAAGCTGATCGGCGCCCAGAGGCTCTCGGGCCAGCACCAGACGGTGAGCGCGCCCACGCCGTCGAGCTCGGGGGCGGGCACGCCCCACTCGATGTTGCCCGTGATGCGGAAGGGCAGCAGGCACTTGCCCGTGCGGAAGCGAATCTTGGCCCCCTCGAGCACCTCGCGGGCGGCGTCGCGCTCCTCCCAGTTGGCGAACTCCACCGAGAAGCTCGCCTGGTTGCCCTCGGCCTCGTGCACCGTGTGCGCCGGGAGCTTGGCGGCCGCGCCGTCGAAGGCCTCGCGCAGCTCGTTCTTGATGTAGATGACGGGCGCAACGAGGCTCTCGCGCACGGTCTTGGTGACCACGTCGCGCACCTGCGGGTCTGCGTCCCACTGGTCCATGAGGCCCTCGAGGGCCTTCTGGTATGCGGGCAGGTCGAAGTACCAGTTGTCGCACGGGCGCAGCTCGGGCTTGGTGCCCGTGAGCTGGCTCACCGGGTTGATGAGCTCCTCGGGGTCGAACTGGTGGCCCAGGTCGCACTCGTCCGCGTAGGCCTTCTCGCTCTTGCAGCCGCGCACGGGACAGCGGCCGATGACCTGGCGGCCATTGAGGAACGTACCCGCCTCGGTGTCATAGAACTGCAGGGTGGAGCGCTTCTTGAGGGCGCCCACCTCGTACAGGCGGCGAATCCACTCGTCGGAGAGCTTGGCGTGGTAGGCCTTCGCCGGCTCCAGGCCAGAGCCGCCGTAGATGTCGAGCGAGATCTCGAAGGCGTCGAGCGCAGCCTTTTGGTTGTCGTGGTGGCCACGCACATAGTCGGTGATGGTGCCGTTGAACTTGCCGGCCTCGGTGAGCTTGCGGTAGCCCTCCATGATGGGCGAGCCGTAGCAGTCCGTGCCGGAGACGAACAACACGTTCTCGGCGCCGATGCGGTCGCGGAGGAACCGGGCGAAGAAGTCGGCCGGGACGAACACGCCGCCCACGTGGCCAAAGTGCAGGTCCTTGTTGCCGTACGGCATGCCGGCGGTCACGACGGCGCGCGCCGGGAAGTGCGGGCGATTCTGAAGCGAGCTCTCGGAAGTCATGGAAACCCTTCGTCGACCAGATGTAACCGGTCTATTCTCGCACTTCTTTGCCCGCCGGCAAAGGGCGGGAGAGCAAGGCCTACGCGAGCGAGCTCGCCGGGAAGCGCACGGTGAACGTGGTTCCCTTGCCCTCCTTGCTCTGAAGCGTCACCTCTCCGCCGTGATAGGCCACGGCGTGCTTCACGATGGCGAGGCCAAGGCCCGTGCCGCCCGTCTCGCGCGAGCGACCCTTGTCCACGCGGTAGAAGCGCTCGAAGACCTTGGCCCGCGAGGCCTTGGGGATGCCTATGCCGGTGTCGGACACGCGCAGCACGGGCCTGCCGTCCTCGACGCCCGTCCAGATCTCGACCTTGCCGTGCTCGCGGTTGTAGCGTATGGCGTTGTCGGATAGGTTGTAGACAAGCTCGTCCAAGAGGCGCGGCACCCCCTTGATGACCACGGGGTCGCCCTTCGCGCGGATCTTGACTTTCGCGGCGCTCGCCTGCGTCTCCAGGCGCCTCGCCACGTCGAGTGCCACGTGGTGCAGGTCCACGGGGCTCTCCGTTCCCATGAGGGAGCGGTCGCCGGCGCGCTCGGACTCGTCGAGCTTGGAGAGGGTGAGGATGTCGTTCACGAGCTCGGTCATGTGGCCGGCCTCGTCGTAGATGCGCCCCGCGAACTCCGGTACGTCCTCGGGCCGGGCGATGCCGTCGCGGATGAGCTCCGCCGCGCCAGAGATGCTCGCGAGCGGCGTCTTGAGCTCGTGCGTCACGTTCGAGGTGAACTCCCGGCGCATGAGGTCTGCGCCCCGAAGCTCCGCCACCTGGGCCTCGAGCGCGCTCTGCTGCTCGGAGATGCGCTCCACGAGCGGCATGACCTCCACGTACGGAGAGCCGGGGTGCGCCGGGTCTATGTCGAGCACCGGCTTGATAAGCCTGGAGGCCACGACGCGCGCAACCAGCCAGCACGCAACGAGGACCACGAGGACCACGAGGACCACGAGCATCACGTCGTGCGAGATGGCGGCCATCGCCGAGTCACGATTGACCGAGAGGCGCACGATGCGGCCGTCATCCAGGCGCACGGCGCGATAGATGCTCACCATGCCCTCCGTGGCGCTCTCGCGCTCAGCCGAGCCCTCGCCATAGTCCGTGGCCTCCTGCACCTCGGGGCGCCCGGCATGGTTGCCCATGTCGTCAACGTTGCCCTGGTTGTCGTAGAGGACGGAGCCGTCCTTGTCGATGAAGGTGAGGCGTATCTCGCCCATGTCGAGGTTCACGAGCCGCATGACGTCGCCGTCGGACCCGTCGCCGCGCAGCACGGACCTCACGACCTTGCACTCGCTCTCGAGCATGCGCCCGGCGTCGTCTATGGCAGAGCCCTGGAACACAAAGGAGGCGACCATCAGAACCACGATGGCCGCCACAGATGAAGCAAGTGAAAGTGAGATGAAGATGCGGCGCACGAGGGACGGAAGGTGCTCGCGGCCGGGCTCTCGCACACCAAGAGAGCTGGCTTCGGAGTCTTCTGCGCAAGCAGAGCCCGACACAGCGTCATGCCCGTCGCCGAACGCCGCATCGTCGGAGGCGGGCTCGCTCACGCTCCCCAGGCCAGACTCGCTGCCGTCCTCGCCCTCGCGCACCCGCTCTTCTCTCATGGCTAGCCCTTCAGTCGGTACCCTACCCCGCGCACGGTCTCGATGAGGCTCGCCTCGTCGCCCAGCTTCTGGCGAAGCGTCTGGACGTGGACGTCAACCGTTCGGCTGCCGCCGTCGAAGTCCCAGCCCCACACGCGCTGCAGGAGCGTCTCTCGGCTGAAGACGACGCCCGGCGAGCGCATGAGAAACGATAGCAAATCAAACTCGCGTAGCGTCAGGTTGAGGGACTTGCCGTCGCAGCTCGCCTCGTGATGGGAGACGGAGACCACAAGCGGGCCAACCTCGATCTTGTCGCTCGTAGCCGGCGCCGCCTGGGCACGCACCTGCGAGCGACGCAGCAGTGCCCTCACGCGGCTCACCATCTCCATCATGCCAAAGGGCTTCACGAGGTAGTCGTCCGCGCCGGCGTCGAGCGCCATCACGGTGTCGAGCTCGGCGTCGCGGGCGGTGAGCATCATCACCGGCACCTGGGAGAGGCCCGGCGTCTGGCGAATGCGCCGAAGTATGGCAAGGCCGTCCGTGTCCGGCAACATGATGTCCAGCAGCACGGCATCCGGGATGCGCTCGGCGCAGGCGCGCCGGAACTCGGCGTCGTTGCAGAGGCCCTTGGCCTCGATGCCTGCCTGGGAGAGCGCGTAGATGGTGAGCTCCCGGATGTTCTTCTCGTCCTCGACGTAGTAGATCACGTTCTTGGCCCCTTGCTGGGCCGAGGCCGCGACCTCGTCCGTCGGGCGCTCGACCACCTGCGTCGCTTGCATGGCTGGGCCCCCTACTCGGCGTCCACGTCGTCGTAGGAGTGGTCCCCAACAGAGAGGATACGCTCACCGGTGGCGCGGAAGACCGCCCAATCGGCAATTCGCTGCGCGTGGTCGCCCATACGCTCGAAGTACTTGGCGATCATGAGCAGCTCGGGCAGGCTCCTGGGCGAGGGCTTGCCAGCCTTGATGAGCTCCACCACGATGTCCTGCGCCTCGGCGTACATGCGGTCGAGGTCGTCGTCGTCGGCGATGACGGCATGGGCCTTGTCCACGTCGGAGGCGGCGAAGGCGTTGACGGAGGACTCCACCATGGCCGCCGTGCGGGCGCTCATGGCCATGAAGTTGTCGGCGAGCTTCGTCGTGGCCTTCTTGGGCAGCTCGGAGAGGATGAAGGCGATGTCGCGCGTCATCGAGTCAATCTGCGCGAGGTCGGACACGAGGCGAAACGTTGCGGAGACGAAGCGCAGGTCGCTGCCGACGAGCGGCTGCTGGAGCAGCATGGTGTCCAGGCAGTTGCTCTCGATGTTGTTACGCAGGCGCTCTGCGGCCTTGCGGCCCTCGAGAATGCCACGCTCGGCGCCCTTGTCACCCGTGGCGGCAAGACCGGCCGCGCGCACGTCCGCCGCGCACTTCTCGCCGAAGCGCCTGACGAGGGACTCCATGTCATTGAGCTGCTTGGTGAATTCGATGCGAGTAGCCATATCAGCTGAACCTTCCCGAGAGATATTCCTTCGTACGCTCCTCCTTGGGGTTCGAGAACAGCTCCTTCGTGGGGCCGGCCTCGATGAGCTCACCAAGGTAGAAGAAGGCGGTCTTGTCTGCCACGCGCGTGGCCTGCTGCATGTTGTGGGTCACCACGACGACGGTGTGCTCCTTGGAGAGCTCCGTCATGAGCTGCTCAACCATGAGCGTGGAGATGGGGTCGAGGGCGCTCGTGGGCTCGTCCATGAGCAGCACCTCGGGGTTGGTGGCGAGGGCACGCGCGATGCAGAGGCGCTGCTGCTGGCCGCCGGAGAGGCCCAGGCCGCTGTGGTCGAGCTTGTCCTTGACCTCGTCCCAGAGCGCGGCCTCGGTGAGCGTGCGCTCGCAGATGTCGTCACCCTCGGACTTGGTGAGCTTGCGCATGCGCGAAGGCCCGTAGAGGATGTTGTCGCGAATGCTCATCGGGAACGGGTTGGGATGCTGGAACACCATGCCCACGTGCACGCGCAGGGCGTTGGAGTCCATCTTGAACACGTCCTCGCCACGAAACGCGATGAGACCCTCGGTCTTGACGCCCTCGACGAAGTCGCACATGCGGTTGAAGGTGCGCAGCAGCGTGGACTTGCCGCAGCCCGACGGGCCGATGAACGCGGTGGCGCGCTTCTCGGGAATCTCGAGGCCGATGTGCTTGAGCGCCTGGAAGTCGCCGTTTTTGTACCAGAGGTTGAATTCCTTCACGGACAGCGCCGAAGGCACGCCCTCGATGACACGGTGGTCCGCCTGGTCGAACTCTTTCTCCATCTATATCAGCCAAACCTTCCGCTCAGGTAATCGGCAAGACGCTGGTCCTTGGGTGCCGAGAAAATCTGCTTCGTCGTGCCGGTCTCCACCATGTCGCCCATGTAGAAGAAGGCGGTACGGTCGGAGACGCGGGTGGCCTGCTCCATGTTGTGCGTCACGATGGCCACGCAGATGCCGGAGTCGGCGATGGCGCGAATGGTCTCCTCCACCGCAAACGTGGAAATGGGATCGAGGGCCGAGCACGGCTCGTCGAACAGGATCACGTCGGGCTTCATGGCAAGCGTGCGCGCGATGCAGAGGCGCTGCTGCTGG
>CWGY01000049.1_pt1 | contig 30977 bp, 24 predicted proteins | sample 678861 | NCBI WGS metagenome assembly CWGY01 (sample SAMEA3735962, study PRJEB9488) | human gut metagenome | biome: ENVO:mammalia-associated habitat; material: ENVO:feces | place: Malawi | collected 2009-02-27
CGAGGCCAGGTACAAGGCCCAGGGGCAGTAAACGGCAAGACGGCAGCATCTGAATGGGCCGTCCCCTGGCTTTCCGGCTGTACCGAATCTTTGCCAACTTGCATTAATCTCTTCACCTTCGGGCACTATGCTAGTTCGTGTACAGGCGTGCCCTGGCATGTGCCCAGCTCATGGACTGTGCCTGCTTGCCGGTGTGGTGCGAGATTCGTGCCCTCGGCAGGCTTCGCGCGCCGCGACCGGAGGGAGTACAGATGGACGCATACAACTTCTTTGCGCCAACGCGGGTGCTGTTTGGCCCCGGCAAGCTCAACGAGCTTGGAGACCAGAAGCTTCCGGGCTCGAAGGCCCTGCTCGTCACCACGGGCGGCAAGTCCGTCAAGGCGAACGGCTACCTTGCTCGCGTCGAGGCCGAGCTCGACCGTGCCGGCGTGGCCCACGTGCTGTTCGACCGCATAGAGCCCAACCCGCTCCGCTGCACGGTCAAAGACGGTGGCTGGATGGCGCGCCAGGAGGGCTGCGACTTCGTGCTCGCCCTTGGCGGCGGCAGCGTCATGGACGGCTCCAAGGGCATCTGCGTGGTGGCTTCCAACCCGCACCATGATGCGGATGGCAACGAGGAGCCGGGTGACATCTGGGACTACGTGATGGGTGGCAGCGCCAAGGGCCTGCCCATCCCCAACGACCCGCTGCCGCTCGTGTGCGTCACCACCACGGCGGGTACCGGTTCCGAGACCGACGCCGGCGGCGTCATCTCCTGCGAGGAGAACGACGAGAAGCTGCGCCTGGGCGACCCGCGCCTGTTCGCGCGCCTCGCCATCGTGGACCCGGAGCTTATGCTGACGGTGCCGCCGCGCCTGACCGCCTTCCAGGGCTTCGACGCCATGTTCCACAGCATCGAGTGTTTCATTGCGAACAACCACAACTACATGGGTGACATGATCTGCCGAGAGGGCATCAGGAACGCCGCCGCGTCCCTGCCCGCCTGCGTGAATGATGTCAAGAACCTCGAGGCGCGCACGCAGCTGGCCTTCGCCAACACGCTGGGCGGCTATGCGATGGTGTGCTCGGGCTGCTGCGGCTGCCACGGCACGGAGCACGCCATGAGCGCCCATCACCACAGCCTTCCGCACGGCGCGGGCCTCATCATGATTGCTGCCGCCTACCACCAGCACATGATCGACGCCCACGCCTGCGATGACCGCTACGAGGAGATGGCCCGTCTCATGGGCGCCACAGAGGCTGAGATTGCCGAGCGCGGGCCCGAGGCGTTCATCGACCACCTCGAGCTGCTCAAGCGCGAGTGCGGCGTGGACGGCCTGCGCATGAGCGACTGGGGCATCACCGAGGACGAGCTGGACTCGATGGCCACGAACGGACTCGAGACCAACGCCGCCCTCTATGCGCACGATCCCGCGCCGCTCTCGCATGACGATGTGGTGGCCATCCTCAAGAAGAGCTACCGCTAGGGCTGGCTCCAGCACGAGGCGAATGCATCCGACCGGGCTGCGGGCGCGAGGGGCTGCCGGCAACGGTCTCGCGCCGGGGCTTGCGGGCGAGCTACGTCGGCGGCGGACGATCGACGGTGGCCGAGTGGCGCCGGAACTGGGTGCCGATCGTCGAGCCCGTGAGCTTCCGGGGCCATCCGCCGAGCGAGTGCGCCGTGGTCGTTGACAGAGGCGCCCCTCGCCCCTAGCATTTCCGTTGAACAAGCGTCAATAGTAAGCCGTGGATAACGGTTAACCTGCGGAAACAGTCGAGAGGGACGGCCATATGACACGTTCGGCAAAGCAGTTGGGAGAGCGTCGGGGCGGCGCTGCTGTCGTCCAACGGCCCCGCACCGTCAAGCAGCCGGACGAGCGCAAGCAGGAGATCCTCGACACTGCCATGGGGCTCTTTGCCACGAACGGCTACGACGCCGTCTCCATGCGTGACATCGCCCGTGCAGCCAGCATCACGCCCGGCCTCGTCTATCACTACTTCGACTCCAAGCAGCACCTGTTCGCCGAGGCCTTCGACGCCTATGTCGTGGAGTGCACGAACGCCCTCATCGGCGTGCTCGACGATCCTGAGGTGCCGCTCGCGCGCAAGCTTGACGTGCTGTTCTCCAAGGCCGCGGACGAGGAGAGCCAGCGCTACCATGCGTTCTTCCATGCAAAGGGCAACCGCATGTTCCACGACCACCTCTCGTTTGCCCTTTGCGAGCGGCTCTATCCGCACGTGCTCGCGGCAATCCGCTCCGACGCGCGGGCCCGCGGCATGGAAGTGCGCGAGTCCGAGACCCTGGTGGACTTCGTCATTCACGGGCAGCTCAACCTCATGAGCGCGCACGACGCGCGCGCCGGCGAGCGACTCGACCTCATTCGCGAGTACGTGGAGATTCTGCTCGAGAGTCAGACGCGTCCGACGGGGGAGCAGACGGAAGCCGCCGAGCGTGCCGGGGCGCGGTGGGAGGTTGCCGACGAGGGATAGCCGGGGCGCTTTCGTGCCAAAACGTTAAATCTTGTTCAATGAGTAAGCAATAGTAAACAACCTGCAGGTAAAGGACTTGTAAGGAACGGGAGCTGATTGCTATGACCATGAATGGGGACCTTAACGTCGGTCGAGTCGGGTGCCGTGACGGGGCCGAATGCCTGGGCCGGCCCTCGCAGGGTTGCCCTGTGCCCGGCACCTGGCTGTGCCGTGCGGGCGAGGCATGTGCACGCGAGCGTAAGGAGGCGGTGAGGCGCGCCTACGACCGCATGGCGGCGACGTATGACGAGGGGCGCCGGAGCTTTCACGCCCGCCGTCTGTACCGTCATGTGCTGTGGGAGCTTGCCGGGGCATATCGCGAGTGGCTCTGCCGCGAGCGCAGGGAGCGCCGCCTGGACGCATCGGGCGAGCCCGAGCGTCGCTTCCGCGTGCTCGACGTGGGCTGCGGCACCGGCTACCTCACGGCGCTTGCGGTGGAGGTGCTGCCCTTCGCGCGCCTCACGGGCATCGACATCTCGGACAACATGATTGACAAGGCTCGGGAGCGCCTGGGTGGCAGGGTGCGCCTCTTCGAGGCGGACGCCGAGCATCTCCCGTTTGCGGAGGGGAGCTTCGACGCGGTCCTCGCCAACGACGTCTTCCACCACCTCCCGGACGGCCCCCGTGCCTCGTTCGAGGCGTGGCGCGTCCTCTCGCGCGACGGCATGCTCGTGCTGGGCGACACCTGGGCGCCCGCGCCGGTTCGCGCCGTGATGAATCAGCTCGTGCTTCCGCACTCTGTCGGGGGTGACGTCTGCATTCGCTCGGAGACCGAGCTCACGGGCATGCTGGGTGGCTGGTTTGGCGAGGTTGCCTGGCGGCGCATCGGCGCGGACTCCTGCCTCGTGGTGGCGCGCAAGTCCGCACCGGATCTGAGGTAGGAGACCCTGCACGGGACGGCCCCGCACCCGTGCCGGGAATGGCGTGGGCCCGCCCGCGACGATCACATGCCCGAGGCTTCGGCAAGAAGGCGTTCACGGCGGGCCCACTCGCGCGCGCCAGGCGTGGGCTCCCGGCAGGCGGCGCCTTTCTGCTGCCGCCCCGCGCCGCGGCCCTCTGCGCGCGCCTCGCGCGCCCAACCGTGACGAATGCGTTAACGCGCGACAGACCCTCTCGGATTTGTTGCATACTTTGCTGCCGGAAATCAATCGGAGGGGGAATGGCATGGCAGCAGGTAGCGAGCTCGAGAAGCACCAGATGTCCACGGCGGAGGTGTTGGTCGAGTGCCTCAAGGCCGAGGGCGTGAAGATTGTCTTCGGCATTCCGGGCGAGGAGAACCTCGACCTCATGTTCGCACTCAAGCACAGCGACATCCGCTTCATCCCAACTCGTCACGAGCAGGGCGCCGCCTTCATGGCCGATGTCTACGGCCGCCTCACGGGGCACGCCGGTGTGTGCCTCGCCACGCTTGGCCCTGGCGCCACGAACCTCGTCACCGGCGTGGCCGACGCCTTCCTCGACGGCGCGCCGCTCGTGGCCATCACGGGCCAGGTCTCCAGCGAGCTCATGCAGTTCACGAGCCACCAGTACCTGGACCTCTCGGCCATGTTCTCGCCTATCACGAAGCGCTCCAAGGTGGTCATGCGCCCGGATACCGTAGCCGAGATCTGCCGTCTGGCCTTTAAGTACGCCGAGGCCCCCAAGCCCGGTGCCACCCACATCGACCTGCCCAAGAACGTGGCGCACATGCCCAGCCCAGCGCGCCCGCTGCGCAAGCAGACCCCGCCGGCGCTCTACGCGGACCCGGCGAGCGTCATCGAGGCCGCCAGGCTCATCTCCGAGGCCAAGAACCCCCTGATCCTCGTTGGCGCGGGGGCTGTGCGCGGCAACGCGAGCGAGGCCGTGCGCTCAATGGCCGAGCGCCTGCACATCCCGGTGGCGCAGACCATGATGGGCAAGGGCGTCATCCCCACCGACTCTCCGTGGCGCCTGGGCGTGGTGGGAATTCCCCAGCACGACTACATCATCGACGCCTTCGACGAGGCCGACCTCGTCATTGGCGTGGGCTACGACCTCATCGAGTGCGCGCCCACCAAGTGGCACACCCACCCCATGAAGATCGTGAACATCGCGGGTCTGCCGGCGGACGTCAACCAGTACTACGAGCCCAACGTCGAGGTCACGGGCGACATCTCCGACAGCATCTACCAGATTCTGCGCACGGCGCGTCGCGACGACAAGCCCGAGCCCACGGCCATGCTCGAGGTGGGCCGCCGCCTGCGCGAGGACTTCGATGAGCTGGCGGCGAGCGATGCCTATCCGATGAAGCCCGCGCGCATCCTCAAGGACGTGCGTTCGGTGATGGGCCGCTTCGACATCCTCGTGTCCGACGTGGGTGCCCACAAGATCTGGATTGGCCGCGACTATCCCTGCTATGAGCCGCGTACCTGCCTCATCTCCAACGGCTTCGCCTCCATGGGCTTCTCCGTGCCGGGCGCCATCGCGGCCAAGCTCGTGCATCCCGAGTGCCGTGTCCTGGCCGTCACCGGCGACGGCGGCTTCATGATGAACAGCCAGGAGCTCGAGACGGCGGTGCGCGAGCACGTGCCTTTCGTCACCCTCATCTGGGAGGACGAGCACTACGGCCTCATCAAGTGGAAGGAGGAGGAGCAGTTCAACGACACCTACGGCGTTGGGTTCACGAACCCGGACTTCAAGGCCTACGCCGAGGCCATGCACTGCCACGGCTACGAGGTCACGAGTGCCGACGAGCTCGTGCCCACGCTCGAGGCGGCGTTTGCCAACGAGGACGCGCCGAGCGTCGTCGTGGTGAAGGTTGACTACTCCGAGAACATGGCCCTCACCGAGCGCCTGCGCGAGGCCTACAGCAAGTAGGCGCCCGAGCGAGCGCGCCTCGAGTCCGCCCGGCTTCGCGCCCGATATGCGCGCAGGGCATTACACCATCGTCGCCGCTGCCGGCGCGGCCATTGCTGCGTTTGGTATGAGGCTCTCGCATCGAGGCCGCGAGCAGTTGGTCGAACCCATATCGCGGCACCTGCGTGAGGGCCTCGCGCCTCACGCAGGTGCCGCGAATCGGATGCTCTAGCTCGCGCGATCAGGCCTCGCGTGGCACGGTATCGAACAACGAACGGATGTTCTGTGAAGCGGGCGCGTCCCTTGGCGCACCCGCTTTGCTGTGGCTAGACTAGAGAGTGAGAATAACTCGGCCGCGCGCCGCGGGTTTCGTCTGGCGCCGTGGTCTGCAACGGCCCCGTCCTGTGGCCCATTGGCTTGGATGGGGTCGAGCGCAATCGTCCCGTTGGGCACGTTCGAGAGGGAGAGCATGGCCTCGGACTCCATCGTCATCCGTGGTGCGCGCGAGCACAACCTGCGCGACATCGACGTCACCATCCCGCGCGACAAGCTCGTCGTGATCACGGGCCTGTCGGGCTCGGGCAAGTCGAGCCTCGCGTTCGACACCATCTACGCCGAGGGTCAGCGCCGTTACGTCGAGAGCCTCTCGAGCTACGCGCGCCAGTTCCTCGGGCAGATGGACAAGCCAGATTTGGATTCTATCGACGGCCTCTCGCCGGCGGTCTCCATCGATCAGAAGACCACCTCTAAGAACCCTCGTTCCACGGTGGGCACGGTCACTGAGATCTACGACTACCTGCGCCTGCTGTTTGCGCGCGTGGGCACGCCGCACTGCCCGGAGTGCGGGCGCGTCATCGAGCGCCAGACGACTGACCAGGTGGCCGACAAGGTCCTCGCCGCGGCGCAGGGGCGTCGCGCGCTCGTGCTGGCCCCCGTCGTCATCGGCCGCAAGGGCGAGTACGCGAAGCTCTTCGAGGACCTCAGGGCCGAGGGCTTCAGCCGCGTGCGCGTCGACGGCGAGGTGCGCGAGCTTGATGAGGAGATCAAGCTCGACAAGAAGCTCAAGCACACCATCGAGGTGGTCGTGGACCGCATCGTGGTGCGCGAGGGCTCGCTCGGCCGCATCGCGGAGGCCGTGGAGCAGGCCACAAAGCTCGCCGCGGGCAAGGTGGGCGTCTTTTTGCTCGCAGACCGCAAGGACCCCGAGCACATGCCGGACGAGCTGCTCGAGTACTCGCTCGCCCTCGCGTGCCCCGTCCACGGCCATTCGATGGACGACCCGCAGCCGCGTGACTTCTCCTTCAATGCCCCGTATGGCGCCTGCCCGGACTGCGACGGCCTGGGCTTCAGACGCGTGGTGGACGCCGAGGCCCTCATCGAAGATCCCACGCTCTCGGTGGCCGACGGCGTCTTTGGCAGCTTCTTCGGCCGCTCCAACTACTATCCGCAGATCTTTGACGCGGTGTGCCGCCATCTCAAGGTGAGCGCGGAGACCCCATGGAAGGACCTGCCCAAGCGGGCGCGCACGGCGCTGCTCGATGGCCTTGGGGACACGAAGATCCGCGTGGACTACCACACGGTGGACGGGCGTGACACGCATTGGCTCACCACCTATGCCGGTGTGCGCAAGATCCTGTTCGAGAAGTACACCGAGACCACCAACGACAACACGCGCGCCCGCCTCGAGAAGTACATCCACGAGGTACCGTGCCCCACGTGCCACGGCGCACGTCTCAAGCCCGAGATTCTGGCCGTGACGGTGGGCGGGAAATCCATTTGGGAAGCCTGCGAGATGAGCTGCCGAGACTCGCTCGCGTTCTTCCGCAACCTCGAGCTCACAGAGCGCCAGCAGTTCATCGGTGGTCGCATCGTGAAGGAGATTGTCGAGCGCCTGCGCTTCCTTGTGGACGTGGGCCTGGACTACCTCACGCTCGCGCGCGCCTCGGCCACGCTCTCCGGCGGCGAGGCCCAGCGCATCCGCTTGGCCACGCAGATCGGCGCCGGCCTCATGGGCGTGCTCTATATCCTCGACGAGCCGAGCATCGGCCTGCACCAGCGCGACAACGACCGCCTCATCAAGACGCTTGAGCGCCTGCGCGACCAGGGCAACACCGTCATCGTGGTCGAGCACGACGAGGACACGATCCGAGCGGCAGACTACGTCATCGACATGGGCCCCGGTGCAGGTGAGCTGGGCGGTGAGGTGACGGCCGCCGGCACGCCGGCGCAAATCTGCGAGAGCCCCCAGTCCATCACGGGTGCCTATCTCACGGGCAGACGGCTCATTCGCGTGCCGGACAAGCGGCGCAAGCCCGGCCGCGGGGCGCTCAAGATCACGGGCGCGCGCCACAACAATCTCAAGAACGTCTCGGCCAAGGTCGAGTTCGGCACGCTCACGGTGGTCACAGGCGTCTCGGGCTCGGGCAAAAGCTCACTCGTTACGGATACGCTGGCGCCCGCGCTCACCAACGCCGTGCACCACTCTCAGCGCCCGGTGGGGGAGTACAAGAAGCTCACAGGCGTGGAGGAGATCGACAAGGTCATCGACGTGGACCAAAGCCCCATCGGCCGCACACCTCGCTCCAACCCGGCAACCTACATCGGGCTTTGGGACGACCTGCGGGCACTCTTCGCGAGCACGCCCGAGAGCCGTGCCCGCGGCTACAGCCCCGGTCGCTTCTCCTTCAACGTTCCCGGTGGGCGCTGCGAGGCCTGCAAGGGCGACGGCCAGATCAAGATCGAGATGAACTTCCTGCCGGATGTCTACGTGCCGTGCGAGGTGTGCCATGGTGCGCGCTACAACCGCGAGACGCTCGAGATGACCTATCACGGGAAGAACATCTCGCAGGTGCTGGATATGAGCGTCACCGAGGCGCTGGCGTTCTTTGGCAACATTCCGCGCATCAAGAACAAGCTGCAGACGCTCTACGACGTGGGCCTCGGCTACATCCGGCTCGGACAGCCTGCCACCACGCTCTCCGGCGGCGAGGCCCAGCGCGTGAAGCTTGCCAAGGAGCTGCACCGCCAGCAGACGGGCCGCACGCTCTACATCCTCGACGAGCCCACGACGGGCCTGCACTTCGAGGACGTGCGCCAGCTGCTCTCTGTGCTGAATCGCCTGGTGGACGCCGGGAACACGGTGCTCGTCATCGAGCATAACCTCGACGTCATCAAGGTGGCGGACCGCCTCATCGACATGGGGCCCGAGGGTGGCGACGGCGGCGGCACCGTGGTGGTGACCGGTACGCCCGAGCAGGTGGCGAAGTGCGCCGAGAGCTATACGGGCAAGTTCCTCGCACCGGTTCTCGAGCGTGCGCGCGAGCTGCAGGCAGCCTTGGACGCGAGCGGCGAGGGGGAGTGGGCGCCCAACCTGCCCGTCCCAGATGCGGAGGCGACGGCAGATATCTAGGCACACGCCGCTCTGGCGTCGTGCCAACCGCTAGGGCCCCTGCGGCCTCGCCGGCCACATCGGTGGGCAGGGTAGCTCTCTGCCGTCGAAGACAGCCCCTGGCGCCCCTCCCCAAGACTCAGCACAAAAAACTGACCCTTTCTGTCGAAATCGAGCAGATACGGTCAGTTTTTTTCGTGCTGAGTTGGGATGATGCGACGGCAGTCGGCGGCGAAGGCCTCTGCTTTATTAAGGCTACTGGTACTGCGCGCCGCTGCGCACGATCGACTCGCGTACGAGCGAGTCCATGGCGTCCAGGCAGATGTCGGGGATGTCATGGTCGCGCTTGATGAGCGAGAGTTCCGTGCAGGCGAGGATGACGGCATCGCACTGCGCGCGGAAGAACTCGGCCATGACGCGGTCGAACTTGTGCATGTTGACGGGGCGTCCTGCCTTCACGTCGTCGTATATGATCGACATGACGTCGGCCTGGCACTCGGGGGACAGCACGACCGGCTTGGCGCCGGCAGCCCCACACTCGCGTGCGTACACGCCCGTGCGGATGGTGCCGTCTGTGGCCATGATGCCGATGCGGTGCACGTCGCCCCGGCCCATGGCCTCGCGCACGGCCTCGCGCGGCATGTGAATGATGGGCACCTTGGTGAAGCTTTGAATCTGGTTGTAAAAGTAGTGCGAGGTATTGCAGGGGATGGCGATGTGGGCGCAGCCCAGCGTCTCAAGCGCCTGAGCGTCGGTGCGCATGACCTCGAGCAGGTGCGTATCGTCACCGGTGAGGATTGCCTTCGTGCGGTCTGGCATGGATGACTGGCTGATGATCACCATGTCGATGTGATCTTGATCGCGCGCGGCAACCGTGTGCTCGATGACCTCCTGGTAAAAGTATGAGGTGGCCTCGGGACCCATGCCGCCGATGACGCCGAGCTTCTCCATCTATGCCCTCCATGCTGGACTCTTGCGCGACATGCGGGCACAGCCCCGCCGCGCCCTCCATACGTCCTTCGCGGTATCAGTGCTTTACTATACCCTCCGGCTGTTGAGAAACGGTGGCCTGTCGCTACGACGGCGGCCGCATGGAGGGAGCGAGATGGCCCGCAAGGACAAGGTGCAGAAGACCAACGCGATGCGCGAGCTCGAGCGTGGGGGCGTGGCCTACACAGCGCTTACGTTCGAGGAGCCAGAGGTGTCGGGCACGAGCGACCTTGGCGTCCAGATCGCCAACATGCTCGGCTACGACCCCGAGCGTGGCTTCAAGACCCTCGTGTGCGTGACGCCTCATGGCGGGCACGTGGTCTGCTGCATTCCCTCGCCGGCCGAGCTCGACCTCAAGCGCGCGGCCGCGGCGGCGGGGGAGAAGTCCCTCTCGCTCATGCATGTGCGCGACCTCGAGCCCACCACGGGCTACGTGCGCGGCGGCTGCTCGCTCGTGGGGATGAAGAAGCGCTTCCCCACGCTCATCGACGAGACGGCCCAGCTCTTCGACACCATCTACATCTCTGGCGGGCGTCGTGGCCTCACGCTCGAGGTGGCTCCCGAGCCGCTCGCGGAGTTCGTGGGGGCAACGTTTGCCGACATCTGCCGGGAGGGTGAGTGAGCATGGCTAAGCACATGGCCAAGCCGGGCGAGGTCCGCTACGACCCGTTCGCCAGCTCAGACGCTGCCGATATCGCGAGCCAGCTGCCCGCCTCCTCCCCGGACGAGACGATGCAGTTCATCATCGCCGCTGACGAGAGCCGCCGCCTGATGGCCGTTCGCGAGGCGGCGCGCGGGCCCGAGATGACCGCCGCCGGTGCCAAGTCGGACGGGGAAGGGGACCTCTTCTCCGCCCCCATCGCGGGTACCGCCCCTACCGCCAGCGCGCCCCGCTCCGCGGGTTCCAGGGCCGGCGCACCCGTCGCAATCATGCACGGTGCCGCTGCGGTACGGCCTAGCGCTGCCAAAATGGTCGCGCCCGGCGAGGACGAGGCGTCCGATGTAGCCGCGGCCCCGAGCGAGCCCGCCATGGGCTCGGAGGAGGCCGTGGGCCGCTCTGCCGCCATGATGAGCGTGCTCGTGATCATCAGCCGCATCACGGGCTTCTTCCGCACCTGGGCCCAGTCCTGGGCGCTCGGCGCCACCGTGATGTCGAGCTGCTACACCGTGGCCAACAATCTGCCCAACCAGCTCTACGAGCTCGTGATGGGCGGCATGCTCGTCACGGCGTTTCTGCCGGTGTATATGTCCGTCAAGAAGAAGATGGGGCGCGAGGGGGCGAGCGCCTACGCCTCCAACCTGCTGTCGCTCGTCACGATTCTGATGGGCGTCCTGGCGGTTCTCGCCTTCGTTTTTGCGGGCCAGGTGGTATGGACGCAGTCCGCGGGCGCCACCGAGGCGTTCGACACAGACCTCGCCGTCTACTTCTTCCGCTTCTTTGCCATCACCATCGTGCTCTACGCGCTGTCCTCGGTCATCTCTGGCGTGCTCAATGCGGAGCGCGACTACCTGTGGAGCACCGCCGCCCCCATCCTCAACAACATCGTGACGATGTTCTCGTTCGTGGGCTACGCCGTGCTGGCCGACGCCAACCCGAGCCTCGCGATTCTCATCCTCGCCCTGGGCGGCTCTGTCTCCGTGCTCGTGCAGGTGCTCGTGCAGATTCCGGCCCTGCTGCGTCATGGCGTGCACCTGACGCTGCGCATCGACATCCACGACCCGCACATCAAAGAGACGCTCTCCATCGGCGTGCCCACGCTGCTCGTGACGCTTGAGAGCTTCGTGACCGTCTCGGTGATGAACAGCAGCGCGCTCTCCGTTGTCGCCAGCGGCGCCTCGATCATCTACTACTCGCGCCTCTGGTACATGCTGCCGTACTCGGTGCTGGCCATCCCCATCACCACGGCGATGTTCACCGAGCTCTCGGACAGCGTGGCACGCGGCGACATGGACGCCTACACCGAAGGCGTGCGCTCGGGCGTGAGCAAGATCGCCTTCATGCTCGTGCCGTTCGCGATGTTCCTCATCACCTTCGCACCCGAGCTCGTGGCCGTGCTGGGGGCGGGTCGCTTCTCGGCACAGGACGCGGCGCTCACCGTGGGCTACCTCCAGACGCTTTCGCTGGCACTGCCGTTCTACGGCGTGAACACCTACCTGCAGAAGGTGTGCTCGTCGCTGCGCCGCATGAAGTCGTTCGTGTGGGCGAGCCTCGTGGGCGGCGTGGTGCAGGTGGCCTTCTGCCTTGGCCTCACGCCCGTCATCGGCCTGCCTGCGGTGGCGCTGAGCTCGATGCTGTTCTTCGTCATCTCCGACGTGCTTACCTTCGTGTTCCTGCACAGGGCGCTGGGGCACATCGGGCTCGGCGGCATCGCAGCGGCCACCCTGCGCTCGCTTGCCCTGGGCCTTGCCGGGTCGCTGGCAGGCTGGGCGATCCTGCGCGCGCTCGAGGCCCTCGTGGCGCCGCTCTCCGGCTCGGTTGTCCAGGCAATTGGCTACTGCATTGCCGGTGGCATGCCCGCGCTCATGGTGACCTTCGGCATCGCGGTTGCCCTGCGCCTGCCTGAGGCCTCATTCGTGAGCACGCTCCTTCGCCGTCGCTAGCTTAGCGCACCCTATCAAACCCTCTACCTCTGCTTGAGAGTTTAAGGCCTCTGACCTCGAAGTTTGTATGCCTTGTGAGCAAAACGCGAATCTCGGTTTTGGAGCCTTTCCCATCTCTCCTATACTGAAGCGCATCCGAAAGGAGAGGATTCGATGCAAACCAACCGCACCCACATAGTCCTCGGACGCAGGCTTGCCGCCTCCGCGCTTATCGCCAGCCTCACGTTCGGGACCGTTCCAACGGCCGCGTTCGCAGCCACTTCCTCCGATCTCCAGACCCAGCTCGAACAGGCTCAGGCCGAGAGCGCCACGTATGAGCAGCAGACTGCCGAGGCGTTCCGGGAGCTCGAGGACTTCCAGGGTCAGCTTGAGGATACTAAGGCCGCCATCGCCTCCACGCGGGACGAGATCGCCCAGAAGCAGGATGAGCTCGAGCAGGCCCAGTCCACCCTCGCCAACCGCGTCTCTGCCGACTACAAGAGCGGCGGCGTCTCGCTCGTGAGCCTCGTCATGGGCTCGTCCTCCGCGGAGGACCTCGTGAGCCGCATCACCTACGCCAACAAGGCCGCCCAGTCGGATGCCGAGGCCATCAGCCAGGTTCAGTCCATCCAGAAGGACCTCGACCAGAAGCAGGCTGACCTCGAGGCCCAGCAGTCCCAGCAGGAGACGCTCGTGGCCGACGCCCAGTCAAAGGCCGACGAGGTCCAGCAGAAGCAGTCGGATCACGAGGCGTACGTGAACAGCCTCTCTGCCGACGTTCAGCAGGCGCTGGCCGAGGAGGAGGCCGCTCGCAAGGCCGAGGAGGAGCGCAAGGCCGCCGAGGCCGCAGCGGCTGCTGCCGCCCAGACCCAGCAGGACGCCAACACGGGTGACGCTGCCAACACGGGCAATGGCGGTACCACGGACAACGGCGCCAGCGAGGAGCAGGGCACTCCGAGCAACAACAACCAGACCACTCCGTCCTCGCCCGCAACCCCCAACAAGCCGAGCAAGAACAACAACACGAGCTCCAACACGAGCACGAACTACGGCTCCGGTGTCTCCGCGGCCATCGCGGCCGCCAAGTCCCAGCTGGGCGTGAGCTACTCCTGGGGCGGCAACGCCATCGCCAACCAGGAGTTCGACTGCTCCGGCCTCGTCTGGTGGGCCTACAGGCAGGCCGGCATCTCCATCCCGCGTGGCCAGCGCATGAGCAACGGCCGCGGAAACTCGATGATTGGCTGGGTGCTCGATGGCGGCGGTTGGGTCACCGACCAGAGCCAGCTGCAGCCCGGCGACCTCATGTTCTGGGGCTCCAGCGTCAACAGCACCACGCACGTGGGCATGTACATCGGCGGCGGCAAGATGATTCACTCCAACTACAACGGCGTGGAGATTGCCAGCGCCTACTACAGCGCCGGCAGCTTCGTGGGCGGCGGTCCCATCGCCTAGCAGGGCGTAACAGACACGCGTTCAGGCGGGATGCCCTCGGGCGTCCCGCCTTTCATGTAGAGTGGCCCTGTCGCGGGCGCTTCCCGCGGCAGAGCTAGAGAGAGGACGATTGTGGCAAACCCTTCTGAGCAGACGTTCGTTCCGGTGCTCCTGGGCACAGAGATTGCCGGCTACGGCATGGCGCGGGCGTTCTATGAGCAGTGCGGCGTCACCAGTGTCGTGTGGGGCGTGTTCCCGCTCACGCCCACGCAGCACTCCAAGTTCATCGACGTCCGCATCGACGAGCACCTCCTCGAGGGCAACCGCCTCTCCGAGCTGCTCAACGAGAGCGTTGACACCTATGGCGGCAAGACCCCGCTCGTGGTTCCCTGCGGCGACGACTACGCCGTGGCCCTCTCGCGCCAGATGGACCGGCTCGATCCAAGCTATCGCGTCGTGTGTGCCTCGGGCGAGATCGTGGACCAGATGAACGACAAGGAGTCCTTCTACCGCCTATGCGAGAGCCGCGGCGTGCCGTATCCCAAGACGGCCGTGACGGACGGGCCCACGGTGCCCGAGCTGCCCTTTGGCTTCCCCGTGGCACTCAAGCCCTCAGACGCGCCGGCTTATCGCGCCCATCCCTTCGAGGGTCAGAAGAAGGCCTTTATCCTCGACACGATGGATGAGCTCGAGGAGACGGTCCGTCGCATCTACGCCGCCGGCTATCCGGGTCGCCTCATCATCCAGGACTTCATCCCCGGCTCTGACGAAAACATGCGCGTGGTGAACGGCTACGTGCGTGGGGACGGCACGGTGACCCTGCTTTCGCTGGGGCACCCGCTGCTCGAGGACTACTCGCCTATGGCCATCGGCAACTACGCGGCCATCCTCTCCTACGGAGACGACAAGATCTATGACACGGTGGAGGGCCTCATGGCCCACAGCGGCTACCGGGGCTTCTTCAACATCGACATGAAGTACGACCCGCGTGACGGCTCCTTCCGCCTGTTCGAGGTGAACCCGCGTGCCGGCCGCAGCAGCTTCTTCACCACGCTCTCGGGCAACAACCTCGCCAAGTATGCCGTGGACGACCTCATCGACGGCGGCAAGCTTGCGCCCAAGCGCGCCTTCGAGGAGGTGCTCTGGGTGGGCGTGCCGCACTGCGTGGTGCGCAAGTACGTGGAGCCCAGCCCCGAGAAGGACCGTGCGCTCGAGCTCATGCGTGCTGGCAAGGTGGGCACCACGCTCTTTGGGGCGGGCGACAACGACCCACACCGCCTGTTCGACATGGCGAAGCTCTGGGTTCACTACGTGCTGGACTATCGTAGGTACTTTGGCCACAGGGACCTCTCGTGAGCGGGGCGCGAGAGGGCCGCTTCGCCGCCGCGGACGCCCAGACGCGCGCCTCGCTCGAGCGGCTCTGCTGCAGGCTGGCCGAGCGCACGGGGACCCAGGCCGGGGACTGGTTCCCGGTGTTCAAGGCCCGTCAGGGCATGAAGGTTGCCTTCGACGTTCTGGCCAAGCGGGCTTGCCCCGCTGTCGGCGGCACCGAATCCGGCGCCGTGGTGGGGACCTCGGGGTCACAGGCGCTGCGTCGCGAGGTCGTGACGCAGCTCTTCACCTGCTGCACCGCCGTGGACCCCATCGTGGCGGCGGGCCTTGCGCCCGTCTACGGCGACATCTCGGCGCGCACGCTTGCGCTTGATGCGAGCTTGCTGCCGGTGGGGGAGCGCACGGCCGCCGTGGTGCTCCAGCACACCTTTGGCATCATGGATGCCGAGGCCGACGCCCGCCTCCGCGAGGTGGCCCACGCCGCCGGCGCCATCGTGATGGAGGATTGCGCGCACTGCGCCGGGCGCATCTCGCGTGATGCGCAGGGCGCTCCGGTGGCGGACGTCTCGGTGCACTCCTTTGGCGTGGAGAAGATGCTGCCCACGCACTTTGGCGGTGCAGTGTGGGTGAACCCCCGCATGGCCGACGCGGCCCTGCGCGACGAGATGCGCGCGCGGCTCGCGAGCCTGCCTCTGGTGGCACCCGCGCTCGCCCGCGCCGCTCGCCACTACCTCAACCAGGTTCGCGTGCTGAACCACCTGCCGCACGGTCTCTCTCATGCGCTTCGCGAGCGGCTTTCGGCCGTGGGCCTCTTCGAGCCTGCCATTGCCTCGGTGGAGCTCGCGGGTGGCCTTGCGAGCGAGCCGGCGCTGCCGAGCCGCTGGGTGGCCGACCAAGCCCACTGCGCCCTCGCGGCGGCGTCTGCGGACGAGGATGTGCGCCGGGCGGCCGTGGCCGCCTACGGCGAGGCGTTGGCAGACGTGCCCTCTTCGCCGCGCGAGGGTGGCGCCTGGGTGTGCGCGGGCGGCCTCGACCCGGCGCTCCCACTGCTTCGGCTCGGCGTGTTCGTGCCGGGAGAGGGTAAGGCGGACGAGGCCTTGGCCCGCCTGCGCGCCACGGGCTTCTACGTGGTGCCGTGGTATCGGCCGCTCTTGTTCCCGGGTGTCTCGGACGAGGCGGCCTTTGGGCTGCCGCGGGGCATTGACGCCGTACTTGCGCGCCTGCCGGTGACGCGTGCCTGCTCCGTGGGCGCCGTGTGTCTCCCGTGTGACCTTTCGCCCGAGCGCGCCCGCGAGGCCCTTGCCGTCGCCCTCTCCTTATGAGAGCGAGCGCTCGCCTCTGGCTGGAGTCGAGACGGCTCTTCCGCGTAGAGGCCGGCGGCCTCGTCGAGCCGCCTCGTGCTATCGCTCGTGATCCGTTCCGTTACCGTTCGTTGAAGTATTGTTTCGACAGCGTTAAAAGCTCCCCCCATTGTGTATGGGCCGTGACTGCAACGTACCTGAACGCGGCTAGGATGTACGCCACGCATCGAAGGGAGCCAGGCCTGCCCGGCAATGCTCGCAACAGACGTTCAGGCCGTGCAAGAGGAGGAGAATGATGGAGTCCAATCGTTTTGGCGTGACCCGTAGGAACTTCGTGAAGCTGTCCGGTGCCGCGGGCATTCTAAGCGTAGCCGGACTCGCCGGTTGCGGTAGCAAGGACGGCTCCTCCGAGGGTGGTAAGTTCAAGCTCGGCAACATCGGCCCGCTGACCGGCGCCGCCGCGCTCTACGGCACCGCCACCAAGAACGGCGCCCAGATTGCCGTCGACGAGATCAATGCCGCGGGCGGCTCGGTACAGTTCGAGCACCAGGTCGAGGACGACGAGCACGATCCCGAGAAGTCCGTAAACGCCTACAACAAGCTGAAGGACTGGGGCCTGCAGATCCTCGTCGGCCCGACGACCACCACGCCGTGCGTCGCCGTCTCCGCCGAGACCAACTCCGACAACGTCTTCGAGCTCACGCCCTCCGCGTCATCCAACGACGTCATCGGCGGCCAGCCGGACGCCGACGGCAACGTCACCACGCCGCGCAAGGCCAACGTCTTCCAGATGTGCTTCACTGACCCCAACCAGGGTACCGCCTCGGCGCAGTACATCGCCAAGAAGAAGCTTGGCGCCAAGGTCGGCATCATCTACAACAACTCCGATGCCTACTCCACGGGCATCTACACCAAGTTCAAGAGCGAGGCCGCTAACCAGGGTCTCGAGGTCGTCTCGGAGTCCACGTTCACCGACGACAACCAGTCCGACTTCTCGGTCCAGCTCAACGACGCCAAGTCCGCCGGCGCCGACCTGCTGTTCCTCCCGATCTACTACACGCCGGCATCCCTGATTCTGACGCAGGCCAACGGCATGGGCTACGCCCCGAAGTTCTTCGGCGTCGACGGCATGGACGGCATCCTGACCGTCGAGGGCTTCGACACGAAGCTCGCCGAGGGCGTCATGCTGCTGACCCCGTTCGTCGCCACGGCGACCGATGACGCCACCAAGAAGTTCGTCGACGCCTACAAGAAGGCCTACAACGACACGCCGATCCAGTTCGCGGCTGATGCCTACGACTGCGTCTACGTCATCAGGGACCTCCTCGAGAAGACCGAGTGCACGCCCGACATGAGCGCCTCCGACATCTGCGACAAGCTCAAGGCCGCGATCGCCGACGGCTACTCCTACACCGGCCTGACCGGCGAGAGCATGACCTGGAAGGACACCGGCGAGGTCTCCAAGGAGCCGAAGGGCATGGTCATCAAGAACGGCGAGTACCAGCCGCTCGACTAGCCGACGCGCGTCCGAGCGCCGGGCACTTGTTTCAGGCCCCTAACGCTTGGACGGGGTGTCTCTGGTACAAACTGGGCGGGGGCCATCGCAAGGTGGTCCCCGCCTGCTGGTTGTATGGAAAACGTTGCCGGACGGTTACGCCTGGCGACCCGAACTGAAAGGAGGCGGCATGGAACTTCTGACGAACCTCATCAACGGGCTCTCCCTGGGCAGCGTCTACGCGATCATCGCGCTGGGCTACACCATGGTGTACGGCATCGCCAAGATGCTGAACTTCGCGCACGGCGACGTCATCATGGTCGGTGGCTACGTGTGCTTCTGCTCCATCAACTACCTCGGCCTGCCCGCGCCCGTGGGCGTCCTGTTCTCGATCGTCGCCTGCACCGTGCTCGGCATCGTGGTCGAGCGCCTGGCGTACAAGCCGCTGCGCAACGCGCCGTCACTCGACGTGCTCATCACCGCCATCGGCGTGAGCTACTTCCTGCAGAACGCCGCGCTGCTCATCTGGGGCTCCAACACCAAGGCGTTCCCCAACGTCGTCGACCTGCCGTCGCTCGTGCTGTTCGACGGCCAGCTCACGGTGAACGCAATCACGGTCGTTACGATTGCGTGCTGCGTCCTCATCATGGCGGGCCTCGTGCTGTTCACGACCAAGACCCGCATGGGCAAGGCCATGCGCGCCTGCTCCGAGGACCGCGGCGCGGCCACCCTCATGGGCATCAACGTGAACTCGACGATCTCGCTGACGTTCGCGATCGGCTCGGGCCTCGCCGCCGTCGCCGGCGTGCTCATGTGCTCGGCCTACCCCACGCTTGTGCCGACCACCGGCTCGCTGCCCGGCATCAAGGCGTTCACGGCGGCCGTCCTCGGCGGCATCGGGTCCATCCCAGGCGCCTTCGTCGGCGGCATCCTGCTCGGCATCATCGAGATCTTCGCGAAGGCCTACATCTCGACGCAGCTCGCCGACGCCATCGTGTTCGCCGTCCTGATCGTCGTGCTGCTCATCAAGCCCTCGGGCATCCTGGGCAAGACCGTACGGGAGAAGGTGTAGCGAGATGGCTGACAAGACTGCCACCGCCGCTGTCGCGCCCAAGCGCCGCGTGAGCAAGCAGCTGCGCAGTAACCTCGTCACGTACGGCATCGTGCTGGCGTTCTTCGTGCTCATGACGGCCCTCCAGGCCGCGGGCGTGCTCACCAACTCGCTCGCCGGCCAGCTGATCCCGATCTGCGCCTACGTGTGCATGGCCGTGTCGCTCAACCTCGTCGTGGGCATCTCGGGCGAGCTGTCGCTGGGCCACGCCGGCTTCATGAGCGTCGGCGCGTTCTCGGGCATCGTGGCGTTCTCGCTCGTGGGCGGTATCGCCGGCAACGGGATGGTCGCCTATGTGCTCGCGCTCGTGGTCGCCGCGGCCATCGCGGCCATCGCCGGCTTCGTCGTGGGCGTGCCGGTCATGCGCCTGCACGGCGATTACCTCGCCATCGTGACGCTGGCCTTCGGCGAGATTATCAAGAACATCCTCAACAACCTCTATGTGGGCCTCGACAAGAGCGGCCTGCACTTCTCGATGACGTCGTCGCAGGACCTCGGTATGCAGAGTGGCGCGCTGCTCATCAACGGCCCGCAGGGCGCGGCCGGCATCTCCAAGATGTCGACCTTCCTTGTGGGCATCGTGCTCGTCATCGTGACGGTCACCGTGGTGCTCAACCTCATGCACAGCCGCAGCGGCCGCGCGATCATGGCCGTGCGCGACAACCGCATCGCCGCCGAGTCCGTGGGCATCAACGTCACGAAGTACCGCCTGATGGCGTTCGTCGTGGCTGCGGCGCTGGCCGGCGCGGCCGGCGCGTTCTACGCGATGGGCTACAGCTCGATCGTCCCGAAGAAGTTCGACTTCAACACCTCGATCCTCATCCTGGTGTTCGTGGTGCTTGGCGGCATGGGCAACATCCGCGGCTCAATCATCTCGGCCGCGGTGCTCACGGTGCTGCCGGAGTTGCTTCGTGCTATCGCAGACTGGCGCATGCTCATCTACGCCATCGTGCTGATTCTCGTCATGATCGTGTCCAACAACGCCACCCTGAAGCAGTTCTTCGCGGGCATCCTCTCAAGGTTCAAGAGGCCGGCGCGTGTGGCGGAGCCCGAGAAGGGGGGCGACGCGAATGGCCGCTAAGTCCGCAGCTTCCGAGCGTCACGCCAAGGAGCGCCAGGAGCGCACCAAGATGGTGCCTTTGCCCAGCGACTCCATCGTCCCCGAGCGGGACCTGGGCGAGCGTCCCGTTCTCGAGTGCCGTCACCTCGGTATCGACTTCGGCGGCCTGCACGCTGTGGAGGACTTCAACTTCACCGTTGGCAAGACCGAGATCGCCGGCCTGATTGGCCCCAACGGCGCGGGCAAGACCACGGTCTTCAACCTGCTCACGAAGGTCTACCAGCCCACGCGCGGCTCCATCATGCTCGACGGCCACGACATGGCCGGCCTCGACATCGCCGGGGCGTCCAAGCTGGGCATCGCGCGCACGTTCCAGAACATCCGCCTTTTCTCCTCGCTCTCCGTGGAGGACAACGTCAAGATTGGCCTGCACAACCAGGTCAAGGAGGGCATGTGGAGCTCCGTGTTCCGCCTGCCTGCCTACTGGAGCGCCGAGAAGCAGATGCACGAGCGCGCCCTCGAGCTGCTCGACTTCTTTGACATGAGCGTCTATGCCAATCACGTCGCGGGCTCCCTGCCCTACGGCGCCCAGCGCAGGCTCGAGATCGTGCGCGCGCTCGCCACGAACCCGAAGCTGATCCTGCTCGACGAGCCCGCCGCCGGCATGAACCCGTCCGAGACGGCCGAGCTTATGGACAACATCCGTCGCATCCGTGACGAGTTCAAGATCGCCGTCATGCTCATCGAGCACGACATGGACCTCGTCATGGGCATCTGCGAAGGCATCGCGGTGCTCAACTACGGCAAGATCATCGCCAAGGGCACGCCCGAGGAGATCCAGAGCAACCCCCAGGTCATCGAGGCGTACCTGGGTAAGCAGGACGAGGAGGCCTAGGCATGAGCATTCTTCACGTTGAGGACCTCAACGTCTACTACGGCTCCATCCACGCGGTGAAGGGCATCTCCTTCGACGTGGAGGAGGGCGAGATCGTGACGCTGATCGGTGCGAACGGCGCCGGCAAGTCCACGACGCTCAACACCGTGGGCGGCCTCTTGAAGCCGCGCGAGGGCAAGGTGGAGTTCGAGGGCGAGAGCCTGCTGGGCATCGCGCCCCACACAATCGTGCGCAAGGGCATCGCGCTCTGCCCGGAGGGCCGACGCGTCTTCTTGCAGATGAGCGTCCGCGAGAACCTCGAGATGGGCGCCTTCACGCGCAAGGACCCCGCCGAGATCGCCCAGAGCCTGGAGGACGTCTTCATGCGCTTCCCGCGCCTGAAGGAGCGCGAGAACCAGGTGGCCGGCACCCTCTCTGGCGGCGAGCAGCAGATGCTGGCCATGGGCCGCGCTATGATGAGCAAGCCCCGCCTGCTCATGCTCGACGAGCCGTCCATGGGCCTGGCACCGATTCTGGTGCAGGAGATCTTCGACATCATCCAGAGCCTGCACGACGCCGGCACCACGGTGCTGCTTGTGGAGCAGAACGCGCGCATGGCCCTTTCCGTTGCCGACCGCGCCTACGTGCTCGAGACGGGCACCGTCTCGATGAGCGGCAAGGCGAGCGACCTCGCGAGTGACGAACGCGTCAAGCAGGCCTACCTCGGCGGCTGACGCCCCTCTCCCTCGATGAGTCACGGCACCTCCCGGCTGCCAGCTACTTTGACTCATTTTCCAAACAGGCTGTTATCAACCGGCAGCCCTGACCCGTCTGTTGATGGGCCAGGGCTGCCGTCTTTCTGGGTCCCCATTGGGTCCTTCCGCGGGCCAGTGATCCCGGGTTCGCGGGCTAGTCGGCATCGTGAGTCAGTGTCGCTCGGCGCTGCCAGCTACTTTGACTCATTTTCCAAACAGGCTGTTATCAAGTGGCCGTCGGCCCGGTTGAGGGCCTCGTCTTTTCGACTTCCGCCAAGCGGGCCGCGAGCCTCATGGGGCTTCGCTGCCCGCTTTCGTTCGGAGACCCATGGGTACCGTTGGCCCAAGATTGCTTACCTCCACGAAGCTCCGGGCGTAGGTTGGTGCTAGGGAATACGCACGAGGTGAGGGGGACACCATGGAGGCCAACGCGCGCGTTGTCACGTTCCGCGAGGCTGCAGGCGAGCTTCTTGAGGATATGCCCAAGGCTGACGAGGCCCGACTCGAGCGCCGTCTGGGTACGCTTTCCGCCTCTCAGTTCGACGATCTCTGCGTCTCCTTCCGCAAGGCGGAGGTGCTTGAGGGCATGATGGGCTACCTGCGCCGCATGTTCGTGAACCTTGCCTGCGGTGGGATTCTGCTGTGGAGCGCCGAGCGGCTCAGCGCCCGCTGGATCGTGGTGCTCATGATTGTGGGCGCTGCCCTAATCCTCACGTCCATCTGCCTTGACGTGCTTTCGTACATGCGTCTCGAGCGCCGTTGCGAGCAGGGGCTCGGCTTGAAGGTGAGAGACGTCATCTTCCAGGGAAGTGAGCCCATGAGTGCGGTGGAGGAGTTCTGCCGCTCCCTCGGCACGCCCGATTCCGTGGCATAGCCTCGCTCAACCACTTGCCCTCCCGGGCCCGCGGTGCCATCTGGTGCCGCGGGCCTTTTTGTATCGGGCCCTGGGGCGGACCCCGTCGGGTCACTGGGATTGGCGTGTGCCCTTTTAACCGCCGCTGTAGGGTCCCGGCGCCTCACGAGGGGGCAAAGCAGACGATGGCCGAAGTTCACGGCAGGTGATAACGGCTTTTCAGGAAAATGAGTCAAATTGGCTGGCAGCCGCGACGCGGGGTGACTCATTTGGGTGGCGGCGGGTGGCGGAGCGTTTGGTGACACTTTACTTTGCTAAAGTGTCGGGGTTCCGCGTACTTTAGTGTGCTAAAGTGTCTCACGAAACCAAGAGGAAACGGACGGATGGTAGCGTTCAGTCCGCAAACGTTGGCGAGGGGGATCACGCGTGATCTACGGAACACCGAGGGGCTTTCGAGACATCCTGCCGGAAGAGGCCGAAGCCCGAGAGAAGATCAAGTCGACGGTTCGCGAGCGCTTCTCCGCGCACGGCTACCGTCCCGTCGAGACACCGCTGCTCGAGGACCGTGCCGTCCTCGAGCGCTCCGGTCGCATCAAGGGCTCGCCCTTCCAGCTGTTCGACTCGGACGATCGGCTGCTGATGCTACGCCCGGACCTCACGCTGCCCATCGCCCGCATGACGGCCAAGCGCTACGGCATGGGCGAGATGCCCGTGCGCCTGCGCTACGAGGCGCCCGTCGTGCGCGAGCAGGCCTCCCTGCGCGGCCAGCCCCGTCAGTTCACTCAGCTGGGCGTGGAGCTTATCGGTGGCCAGGACGTCTCGGGCGAGGTCGAGGTGCTGTCCTTGCTCGGCGAGGTGCTGAGCGCGCTGGGCGTGGAGGGCTGGCGGATCGTCTGCGGCTCCGTGCGGCCGCTCGTGGCCCTGCTCGACGCCGTGAGCCCCTCGGACGAGTTCCGCGACGAGGTGCTTGGCTACGTCCACAGCTCCGACCTCGTGTCGCTCGACGAGGCCGTGGCCGCGGCGGGGCTGCCCGCGCCGGCGGCCCGGGCGCTCACGCGCCTGCCGCGCGTGCACGGTGACGCCTCCGCCGTCGACGAGATCGACGAGCTGCTCGAGGGCGCCTGCGTTCCGGCCGACCGCCGCGGCACGGCAGAGCTGCGCTCGCTCGTGGAGGGCCTCGCCGTCCGTCCCGGCGCGCCTGCGCTCTCGTTCGACTTCAGCATCATCAACAGCTTCGACTACTACACGGGCATCGTCTTCAAGGCCTACGTGGACGGCGTGGCCGCGAGCCTGGGCTCCGGCGGCCGCTATGACGCGGTGCTCGCCAACCTGGGCTTGCCGGGCGTTGCTGCCTGCGGCTTTGCCCTCTCGCTCGAGCGGCTCCAGGAGGTGCTGGGGGAGCGTGGCCAGGGTACGAGCGGCATTGCCACGCCGGGTGTCAACATCAAGGGTCGCCCCCTGCGCATCGCAGTTCCCAAGGGCTCGCTCTTCAAGCCCACGCTGGCCCTGCTCGAGCGCGCGGGGCTTCCGGTCGATGGCCTCGCGGACTACGGCCGCAAGCTCATCATCCGCGACGGCGACTACGAGTACGTGATCGTGCGCGCCACGGACGCGCCGGCCTTCGTGGGCCACGGCGGCGCCGACTGCGGCATCTGCGGCCGAGACTCGCTCGTTGAGGCCAACCTCGACCTGCTGCAGGTGACGGACCTGGGCTACGGCGTCTGCCGCATGATCGTGGCCGAGCCCGCCGCGCGCGCCGGCGAGGCCGAGCGCGCCTACGCCTGGAGGGGCACGATGCGCGTGGCAACCAAGTACCCGCGCATCACGCAGCTCTACTATGACCGCATTGGCCAGCAGGTCGACATCCTCGCCCTGCACGGAAACATAGAGCTGGGGCCCATCGTGGGCATGACGGACCGCATCGTGGACATCACGCAGACGGGCACCACGCTCGCTGAGAACGATCTCCAGATCGTCGACGACGTGATGCCCATCTCGGCCCGCTTCTTCGCGGGTCCGGCCGCCTATCGCTCGGACGCCCGCATTCGGGACCTCGCCGACCGCCTCGCCGCGGCCGCCCAGAAGGAGGAGTAACCATGATTCACGTTGATCTTACCGGGGGCCGTGCCCTCACCAACGACGACATCAAGCGCTCGGGTGCCCTCCCGCGCGAGGTGATGGAGGCCGCGGAGGCCATCGTCGACGACGTCCGCGCCAACGGTGACGCGGCGGTGCGCGCCTACTGCGAGAAGTTCGACGGCTCGTGCCCGGACACCTTCCGCGTGCCCGACGAGCTGATCGAGAAGGCTCCCTCCATGGTGGACCCCGAGTTTCTCGAGGGCCTCGAGCTGGCGCACCGCCAGATCCGCGAGTTCCACGAGCGCGAGGTGCAGCAGTCCATGTTCACCACACGCGCCGACGGCACCATCCTCGGCGTCAAGGTCACGCCGCTGCCGAGCGTGGGCCTCTACGTGCCGGGCGGCCGCGCCCAGTACCCCTCCACGGTGCTCATGAACGCCGTGCCCGCCAAGGTGGCCGGCGTGCGCCGCATCGCGATGGTGACGCCGCCCCAGCGCGACGGTTCGCTCTCTGCCTACACCCTCTGCGCGGCCAAGATCGCCGGTGTGGACGAGGTCTACGCCGTGGGCGGCGCGCAGGCCGTGGGCGCGCTCGCGTACGGCACCGAGTCAATCCCGCGCGTGGCCAAGATCACCGGTCCGGGCAATGCCTATGTGGCGGCCGCCAAGCGCTACGTCATGGGCGACGTGGGCATTGACATGGTGGCCGGGCCCTCCGAGGTCTGCGTGCTTGCCGATGCCACGGCAGACCCCGTGGTTGTGGCGGCCGACCTCATGGCCCAGGCGGAGCACGACCCCATGGCCACCTGCTACCTGGTCACCGACGCGCCGGAGCTTCCCGCCGCGGTGGAGGACGCCGCGGAACGCCTCGTGGTGCAGAGCCCGCGCGAGGACATCACGCGCCGGAGCCTCGAGCACGGCGTGATCGTGGCCTGTGACACGCTGGCAGACGCCGTGGCCGCCGTGAACGTGGTGGCGCCCGAGCACCTCGAGCTCCACTGCGCTGACGCCATGAGCCTGCTGGGCTCGATTGAGAACGCCGGCGCCATCTTCGTGGGGCCGTGGAGCTCCGAGCCGCTGGGGGATTACGTGGCCGGTCCCAACCACACGCTGCCCACGGGTGGCACGGCGGCCTTCTCCAACCCGCTGGGCGTCTACGACTTCGTGAAGCGCTCCAGCGTGATTAGCTACACGCCGGCCGGCCTCGCCACGGACGGCCCCGCCGTTCAGGCGCTCGCGCAGTCCGAGGGACTCTGGGCGCATGCGCTCTCCGTGGGCCTGCGCCGCAGGCTCGTGGAGGCGGGCCAGGACGGCTTCCCCGATGCCGTGGCCGCCTGCGAGGGCGCCATGCGCGCTGCCTGGCCGCGCGACCTCGCCGCTCCCGGCGTGCCGTATCTGCCCGGCTACGCCAAGTGATGCGCCATTGGGGACAGCCCCTTTTGCAAGCATTCTGAAAAGAGGGATGGCCTGCCCCCAATTCCGCGTCAATCCCACAGGTAAGAAAGGAGCCGGCCGATGGCCCAGCTCTCGTCCCGCGTCCGGGCACTCATGCAGCCGCACCTGCGCGAGCTCGACGTCTACGACCCCAACTTCACGCCCACGCGCATCAACCTGAGCGCGAACGAGAACACCTACGACGTCCCGGCCATGACGCGCGCCGCCATCGATGCCGCGCTCGCCGCCACGCCCACGAACCGCTACCCGGACCCGATGAGCAACGACCTGCGCGATGCCCTGGCCGCCTGGCACGGGTGCGCGCGAGAGAGCGTGATCGTGGGCAACGGCGGCGACGAGCTGCTCTACAACTTCCTGCTGGCCTTTGGCGGCCCCGGGCGCACCCTCGTGAACTGCCCGCCCACCTTCTCCGAGTACGCCTTCTTCGCCTCGCTCACCCAGACCGAGGTCGCAGACGTCTGGCGAGAACCTGAGACCTACCTGCCGGACGCCGAGGGCCTCGTCGCGGCCGCGCGCACGGCCAACCTCGTGGTGCTCACCTCGCCCAACAACCCCACGGGTGACGTGGCGCCCCTCGAACTCGTGCGAAGCCTCTGCGAGGCGTGCCCCGGTCTCGTCATGGTGGACGAGGCCTATGGCGAGTTTGCCGCTCCCGGCACGAGCGCGGAGCCGCTGCTTGCCGAGCATGACAACCTCGTCGTGCTGCACACGCTCTCCAAGGCGTTTGCGCTCGCGGGCACACGCTGTGGCTACGTCCTCGCCGCACCCGACGTCATCGCCGCCCTGGGTGCCGTGCGCCAGATCTACTCGGTGAACGTCCTCACACAGGCGGCGGCCCTCACGGCCGTCACGCGCCGGGAGGACTTCGCGCCCACGGTGGCCACCATCGTCTCCGAGCGAGCGCGTCTGTTCGCCTCCCTGCGCGAGCTGGGCGAGCACGTGCCCATCACCGTCTGGCCGAGCGAGGGAAACTTCCTGCTCGTGCGCACGCCGGACGCCACGCGCGTCCGTGCGCGCCTGCGCGACGAGTATTCCATCCTCGTGCGAGACTTCAGCTACGCGCCCGGCCTCGCCGACTGCCTGCGCATCACCGTGGGCACGCCCGAGGAGAATGACGCTGTGCTGGCGGCGCTCTCCGCCCTCGTCTCCAAGCAGGCCGCCGCAAGCGCGGCCCCGTCTTCCAAGGAGGTCTCCCATGCCTAGGGTCGCCACCGTGTCGCGCCAGACCGGCGAGACCGACATCACGCTCACGATTGACCTCGACGGCACCGGAAAGGTGGACGTCCAGACGGGCGTGGGCTTCTTCGACCACATGCTCAACGCCTTCGGTCGCCATGGCCTGTTCGACCTCACGGTGCGCGCCACGGGGGACTATGAGGTGGATGACCACCACACCGTGGAGGACGTGGGCATCGTGCTGGGGCAGGCCGTGCGCGAGGCGCTGGGCGACAAGGCCGGCATCGGGCGCTTCTCCGACGTCTGCATCGCCATGGACGAGGCGCTCGTCCAGGCTGCCATCGACGTCTCCGGCCGCGGTCAGGCCTACGTGACGCTGCCGCTGCCCACGCAGAAGGTGGGCACCTTCGACACCGAGCTGGCGCAGGAGTTCTTTATTGCCTTCGCGCGTGACGCGGCCCTCACGCTGCACGTTCGCGAGCTGGAGGGCGAGAACTCGCACCACATCATCGAGGCGGCATTCAAGGCCTTTGGCCGGGCGCTTCGCTTCGCGTGCGAGAGGGACGAGCGCGTCACGGGCGTCCCGTCGACGAAGGGGAGCCTGGCATGAGCGAGCTCGATGTGAGGGGCGCCGGCTCCGACCGCGCTGGTGTGGCTGGCGTCGCAGGTGCCGTGCCCGCCGCGGCGGGCGAGGAGGCGGCCTCGAGGGGCGCCGAGCGGGCACGCATCGTCGTCATCGACTACCACAAGGGCAACCTCTCCAGCGTGGAGCGCGGCCTCGTGCGCGCTGGCTGCGAGAACGTGCTCGTCTCGGACCAGCCGGCGGACATCGCGCGTGCGGCCGGCCTCGTGCTACCCGGTGTGGGCTCGTTCTTTGACGCCATCAGCTTCGTGCACGAGAGTGGTCAGGACGCGGCGATTATCGAGGCCGTGGGCCGTGGCGTGCCGTTCCTCGGCATCTGCCTGGGCCTGCAGCTGCTCTATGAGCGCGGCGACGAGGACGTCCCGGCCGATGCCGACACCAAGCCCGCGAGGAGCATGATGGGCGAGGGGCTCGTTCCCGGCGATCTCTTTGTGGCGCCCGACGCCGGCGGCTGTCAGCGACATTGGGTCCGTGGCCTCGGCATTCTCGCCGGTAGTTGCACGCGCCTGGAGTCGGGCCGCCTCAAGGTGCCGCATGTGGGCTGGGACCAGGCGCATGTGACGGTCGAGGGCGGGGGCTGCCCGCTGCTCGCCGGCTTTGCCGAGGGCGCGAACGTCTACTTCACGCACTCCTACGCGGTCGACGCCGACGCCGACCCCGCCCAGGTTGCGGCGCGCACCCATTACGTGCGAAGCTTCCCCTGCGTGGCGTGGAGGGGCAATGTCTACGGGTGCCAGTTCCACCCGGAGAAGAGCTCCGCCACCGGCCTCGCGATTCTTCGCAACTTCGTCTCCATCGTAAGGAGCCACAGCGCATGATCCTCTTCCCAGCCATCGACCTCGTGGACGGCAAGGTCGTTCGCCTCGAGCGCGGCGACCGCTCCAAGATGAAGGTCTACTCCGAGAATCCCGCTGCCGTGGCCCGGTATTTCGTCGAGCAGGGCGCCACGTGGGTGCACGTGGTCGACCTCTCCAGCGCCTTCGAGGAGGACGGTGAGGCCCGCGCCGCCAACGACGCTGCAATCAAGGCCATCTGTGAGGTGGATGGCATCTCTGTGGACGTGGGCGGCGGCGTGCGCTCGCTCGCACGCGTCGACGAGCTGCGCGCCCTTGGCGCCAAGCGCATCTCCCTGGGTACCGTGCTCGTGCGCGAGCCCTCGTTTGCCGAGGTGGTGGCAAAGGGGTTTGGCGAGTGCATTGTGGCGGATGTGGCGGCCAAGGACGGCCAGGTCAAGGTGAACGGCTGGCGCGAGGGGATCTCCCGCAGCGTCGAGGACGTCGTGGGGCACCTAAGCGAGCTCGGCTTCAAGCATCTTGTCTACACCGACATCGCGCGAGACGGCATGCAGACGGGCGTCGACGTGGATGCCTACCGCCGAGTGGCCAAGATCGCGGGCTTTCCGGTGGTGGCGAGTGGTGGCATCACGAGCTTGGATGACATCCGTGCCCTTGCCGTCGCTGGCGACGACGTCATCGAGGGTGCCATCACGGGGCGTGCCATCTATGAGAACAGCTTCTCGCTTGCGGACGCGCTTTCTGCGGCAAAGGGCGAGTAGGGAAGGCCAGGGGCGCTTCTGGTCAAAGGGCCGCGCGGCCTCGTGTGTGGCCGCGCTCCTGAGAGGCGTCGTTTTGCATTGCGGAGGGTTCGCCGGCTGTGTGCATGTAGCCCACGTGGCTGAGAGGGGAGACCATGCTTACCAAGCGCGTCATTCCGTGTCTGGACGTCAAGAACGGGCGCGTCGTGAAAGGCGTCAACTTCGTGGGTCTGCGCGACGCGGGCGACCCCGTGGAGCTGGCGGCCGCCTATGACCGCGAGGGTGCGGACGAGGTGGTGTTCCTCGACATCACAGCCACGAGTGACAACCGCGCCACGACCATCGACATGGCGGCGCGCGCGGCCCGCGAGCTTTCCATTCCCTACACCGTGGGTGGTGGCTTCCGCGACCTTGATGGCATGCGCACCATGGTGGCGGCGGGTGCCGACAAGGTCTCGCTTAACTCGGCTGCCATCAAGAATCCCGAGCTCATCAGCGTGGCGGCGCGCGCCTTTGGCTCCCAGGCCGTCGTGTGCGCCATCGACGCCAAGCGGGTGGGGGTGCCGGGTGCCCCTGGTGCCGACAAGTGGGAGGTCTACGTGGCGGGCGGCCGCAGGGCCACGGGCATCGACGCGGTTGCCTGGGCCGAGGAGGCCGCGCGGCGTGGTGCAGGCGAGATCCTGCTTACGAGCATGGACCGCGATGGGACAAAGGAAGGCTTTGACCTGGCCCTCACCCGTGCCGTTGCGCGCGCTGTTCCCATTCCCGTCATTGCGAGCGGCGGCGTGGGAACGCTCGAGCACTTTGCCGAGGGCGTTCTTGAGGGCGAGGCCGACGCGGTGCTCGCGGCGAGCGTGTTCCACTTTGGGACGTTTAGCGTGCGGGAGGTCAAAGAATACATGGCGAGTCAGGGCATCCCGGTGCGGCTGGACTTCTAGGATTTCTGGGCCGAGGTGGCGGACATCCCTGCGGTCGGGTTCACTTTTGCTTCGCAAAAGTCCCTCAGCCCTTCCCCTCGGGGCGTCTGCCGCCCCGGCCGTGAGGGGCTGGGGAGTCCAGCCGCGCCTGGCGCCCAAAGTCTCTAGCTTGTTGGGTGGGCCTCCAGGCCCCTCGGGACGTCTGTCGCCTCGGCCGCGAGGGGCTGGGGGATGTCCGGTCCATCGGGTGTTATTTTTTGACTTGTTTGGGGTGCGTCCCCTGCGCGCAAGGTAGCCCGTTCGAGACTGCGATGGCCTGGGGAGTCCGCCCGCACCGGGCGCCCATGGCATTTTACTTGCGGAAGGCCCCCGACTCCGTGAGCCGTTTCAGTCTTGGTCACGGAGACCATGACAAAGCCGCGCCGTTTCTCTGGCGGCTCCTCCGGGATTCTCTTGTGTCCAGAGAATGTGTCGGTTGCGACGGCGCGGCGCTAATCGCTCTCGATTTGTCCACGAATCCGACCGGTTGTTCCGACGCAGCGTAGCTGGATGCTGGTTTGTCCACGAATCGCGCCGGTTGCGGCAGAGCGGCGCGGCTGGGTACTGGTCTGTCCAGAAATCCGGCCGATTGCTGCGATGCGGCGCGGCTGGGTGCTGGTTTGTCCACGAATCGCGCCGGTTG
>CWGY01000022.1_pt1 | contig 29232 bp, 30 predicted proteins | sample 678861 | NCBI WGS metagenome assembly CWGY01 (sample SAMEA3735962, study PRJEB9488) | human gut metagenome | biome: ENVO:mammalia-associated habitat; material: ENVO:feces | place: Malawi | collected 2009-02-27
CGAGGGCGCGAGGGCGCGAGGGCGCGAGGGAGCCGGCCTCGCGGCCGAAAAGCCCGGTTACAGCTCGATGCTCAGCTCGACGGGGCAATGATCGCTGCCGAAGACCTCGGAAAGGATCGAGGCGCCGGTCACGCGGCCTGCGATGTCGTTCGAGACCAGGAAGTAGTCGATGCGCCATCCCGCGTTGTTCTTGCGGGCGTTAAAGCGGTAGCTCCACCAGCTGTAGGCACCGGTGAGCTCGGGGAATCGAGTACGGAACGTGTCGGTGAAGCCGGCGTCCAGGAGCTTGGTGAAGCTCTCGCGCTCCTCGTCGGAGAAGCCTGCGTTGCCGCGATTGCTCTTGGGGTTCTTGAGGTCAATCTCTTCGTGCGCCACGTTGAAGTCTCCGCAGGTCACCACGGGCTTCTCCTCGACAAGCCGGCTTAGCCACTCGCGATAGGCGGTGTCCCAGGCAAGGCGCGTGTCCAGGCGGGCGAGCTCGCCCTGCGCGTTGGGGGTGTAGACGTCCACGAACCAGTAGGCCGGGAATTCGAGCGCGCACACTCGACCCTCCGTGGCGGCAACGGCCACGAGCTCCTCGTCCTCGGCGGAGAGCACTTCGTGCGCCACGGGCAGGAGGGCGTCTGCGTGCAGCACCTGTATCGGCTCCTCGCGACTGAACACTGCCGTGCCCGAGTAGCCCTTGCGCTCGGCGTAGCTCCAGGTCTGGTGGTAGCCGGGTAGCTCAAGTTCCAGCTGGCCTTCCTGTAGCTTGGTCTCCTGCAGGGCAAGAACGTCTGCGTCGAGGGACTCGGCAATCTCGGTGAAGCTCGGGTCCTTCTTCATGACGGCGCGCAGGCCGTTGACGTTCCAGGAAACGAGCCGCAGCTCGCGGGGGTTGCTCATGGGTACTCCTCATGCAACGGCGCCGGCTTTGATCGCCGACGCCCGTGTCAATCTGCCGCGCTCGATTGTACACGCGCCCGTCGTGCGCTCGCCGCCCGCCCGAGACCTTGCGGCCACCCCGCCTACCCGAGCTCTCATGCTCGTGCTGTCCCCTAGCCGAAAAGCCACTCGCGCCAGCGGTCCATATTGCGCTCCGCAAGTGCGTGACCTGCGGCGTAGACCTTGGCGAGCCTGTCAACGTGCGTCTCGGTGTTCTTGATAGGCATGACCTCGGGGCGGATCACGAGCGCCCGTCCCTCGCGCTCGAGTTCCTCCACGTGGCCGAGGGCAGCGTTGTAGCGCCCCGCGCGCGTGGACAGCGCCTCAAACACATGGGGCCTGCCGGCGCAGACACGCTGCATGAGGCCGCGCTGCCCGCGTCCCATCGGCTTCTTGCGGTAGCCTGCCGGTCGCGTTGCCACAAAGACGAAGCGCTCATAGCCATCGCGCTCGGCGAGGTGAAGGGGTATGCCTGCCCCCTCGCCCAAACCTCCGTCCAACATGACCCGCCCGTCGATCTCTATGGGCCTCATGATGAACGGCATCGTTGAGCCCGCGCGCACGCGGCGCACCATGTCGAGCGGTGTGGCCATGTCCTCCTTGGTCCAGGTGACGGTGCGTCCCGTGTCACGCTCGAAGGCCTGTATGCGCAGCTGGGCCGGGTTGGCGCGGAACGTCTCCCAGTCAAACGGGAGGGTTCCGTCTTGAATGGCGCCGTCGTAGAGGAAGTCTGCGTTGAAGAACCCGTTGCGGCGGGCAAGCGACCCGATGCCGCCGAAGCGCTCGTCGTCGGCTATCTCTACAAACGAGCGCCGCGTCCTCAGTGCGTCGCGAGAGAGGTAATTGACGGAATTCGAGGACCCAGCCGAGACGCCACACACATATGGGTACCACATACGATGTTCGATGAAGGTAGCCACGATGCCGGCCGTATGGGCAGCACGCATGCCCCCGCCTTCCAGTACCAGGGCAACGCCAGGTACGTTTGTCTCAAGACTGTTATTTGGCCGCATGTGCTTGCCCCTCTCGAGTTGTGCCTAACGACTATAGCGCGCCGCACCCGACTGCCGGGGAGGCGGGCTGTCGGGCAGTTGGGCCCGGATCAGCTCGTGTAGAGAGGAGACGAATGGACCATGCGAAGGCAGGTAGCTAGTCGGGAGGGCACCGTCGGCCAAGCGAGCGCCATTGGCGCCGGGCCGCAAGACGACCTCGAGTGGTTTCGCGCGCTCCTCGTGGAGCGCGAGCTCTCGCCGAGGACGGTCGAGAAGTATGTGAGGGAGGTGAGGCGGCTGCTTCTCTATCTCGACCGAAGTGGGGGCACGGTGTCAAAGGCGAGCCTCGTTGCCTATAAGGCGTGGCTGGTGGGGGCGTTTGCACCCTCGACGGTGAACGTGGCGATTGCCGCCATCAATGGCTACCTCGCCAATGCTGGTATGGAGGGCCTGTGCCTGCGAAGGCTCCGCGTTCAAAGCGACCGGTTCCGACGACCGGAGCAAGAGCTGACGAGACGTGACTATCGACGCCTGCTGCACGCCGCGCGCCAGGCGCGCGACAGGCGGGCGCTGCTCCTGCTCCAAACACTGTGCTCCACGGGCATCCGCGTAAGTGAGCTGCGGTTTGTAACGGTGGCTGCTGCCAAGAGCCACGTGGCGACGGTCGAGAACAAGGGCAAGGTGCGAAGCGTCTGGATTCCGCCCTCGCTCTGCGAGCAATTGCTTGCGTACGCTCGCGACGCCGGCGTGCAGAGGGGCCCGGTGTTGAGGACCTCGGCCGGCCGGCCGCTTGACCGCACCTGCGTGTGGCGAACGATGAAGCGCCTCGCTCATCTCGCCGGCGTGGGAGAGAGCAAGGTGTACCCGCACAACCTGCGCCACCTGTTTGCGCTCTCCTATTACGAGGCCTACCACGACATAGACGCCCTCAGCGAGATTTTGGGACACTCGCGAGTCGAGACGACGCGCATCTACGTGGCCACGACAGGCCTTGAGCGTGAGCGTCAGATTTCTAGCCTCGGGTTGCTCGTCTAGGATTGCGTCCGAATGCGCCCCTACGCCACGAGATGGCGCAAATCGTCGTACTGGCAAAGGTATAACCAACAAGCGAAAAGAAGTGACAGACAATATAAATAAGGTCGAGAAATGACCGGTACATGCGGTGTGTAACGGAATGTGAGTTCTGTTGCGCGAATTGAACTCCGCCGGCTGCACATATGTGTTCCCAGCTAGGCATAATTCTAGCTATCATACCACTCACCAACAGGTTTCCCTTACACGCAAACTAAAGATGGCCTTGAAGAAACGTACGGCTTTCCCGAACCCTTTTTAAAGCGTCTCCGCTGCATGCGGCACCCATCTAAGGAAATGCGTTATGCAACAGAACTCACATTCCGTTGCGTGCGGGCATGCCGATAACGGGATGGAGGGGGATATGGGATTTAAGAATTTTGGTAAGGGGGTGAGACGCGCGGTTGTGGGCCTTGCGGCCGCGTTTGCGGTCTGCGCCTCCACGCCGGAGACCCCTGGCACCCCAACCACGCCGGGCGAGTCCAGCAATAACGGCACCACCGCGCCGGGCCCCAAGGAGCAGGCCAAGAAGCAGACCCCCCAGGCCAGCGACACCACCAAGCCGCCCGTCATCGCGGGCTTTGGTGTCGCGGTCGCCGCTCTCGTTGCCGCCGGCGTCACGATGCGCGCCCGCGGCAGGAACGGAAGGCGGAAATGACCAAGCGCGTGAGGTTTGACAGCCCTCAGGGTGTGCGCGTCAACGAGACGGAATATGCGCTGATGCGCTACATCGCAAGCCGGTCCGATGGTCCGGCGGTGCTGAGCGTGAGCGAGCTCTCCAAGGAGCTCGTCCGCAGCGTTGTCACCATTCGCAACAGCCTGCGTTCCCTTGGCGACAAGGGGCTGCTGGAAATTCGCGCGCGCTACCTGCGCAATGGTGGCCAGCTTGAGAACGAGTACGAGGTCACCGAGCTGGGCCGTAGGATTCTGGGCGTGCCGACGCGAGAGGACGCCTAGGCCCGAGGGCGCCTGCGCACTTCGCGGCGCAGCCACATAGCGAGTATGCTCTGGTCAAGAGGCCGGTGCGCGTCATCGACGTGCATCGGCCTTCGTCTTTCGAGGAATCGAGGCCCCATGTCTGCATATGTCACAGATCCCAAGGTGGCGGCGGCTGAGCTCTCCCGCCGTATCGACCATGCCAAGCGCGTCATCTTCTTTGGAGGGGCCGGCGTCTCAACGGCGAGCGGCATACCGGACTTCCGCAGTGTCGATGGCCTGTATCACCAGAAGTTCGCCTATCCGCCCGAGACGATGCTCTCCCACGACTTCTACCTCACGCATCCGGAGGAGTTCTTCGACTTCTACCGTCAGAAGATGATTGCCCTCGCCGCCAAGCCCAACCAGGCGCACAAGAAGCTTGCCGAGCTGGAGCGGGAGGGAAAGCTGACTGCCGTGGTGACTCAGAACATCGACGGGCTGCATCAGGCCGCCGGCTCCAAGAACGTGCTGGAGCTGCACGGCTCCGTGCATCGCAACGTATGCCAGAGGTGCGGCAAGGTGTACTCGGCCGAGTGGGTCATGGACACGACGGGCGTCCCATCCTGTCCCGAGTGTGGCGGGCGCATCAAGCCTGACGTAGTGCTCTACGGCGAGGCTCTCGATGACGGCGTGATGCGCGAGGCCCTTCACCAGATTGCGCGCGCGGACATGCTCATCATCGGAGGCACGAGCCTCGTGGTCTATCCGGCGGCCGGCCTCGTCCAGTACTTCCAGGGCGACGACCTCGTCATCGTCAATCGTGACGCCACCCCCGCAGACAGCAAGGCCGACCTCGTGCTGCAGTGCGACATCACCAAGGCGTTCGACTTCTAGGCGCGCGGCGGCGTTGCCCGTGGCGCGCCTCGGCAACGCCGCCGCCCCAACCTTCTGTGATCGTTGCGCGGCGCCCGTGCTCGCCCGCTACAATCTTGTAGTTAACAATTGCGGGCGAAAGGCGCACATGGCTGACGAGTGGCACATGGATCACAGCAAGATCGAGCAGGGCGTGAGGCTCATCCTTGAGGGGATGGGCGAGGACCCGAACCGCGAGGGCCTGCTGGACACGCCCGCCCGCGTGGCGCGTGCGTACGAGGAGATGTGTGGCGGCCTTTACCAGGACGCCGACGACCTCTTCAAGGTCACGTTCGATGCCGAGTGCCACGAGATCGTCATCGTGCGCGACATCCCCTTCTACTCGATGTGCGAGCATCACCTGCTGCCCTTCTTTGGCACGGCGCACGTTGCCTACATTCCGGGCGAGTCTGGCCGCGTGTGCGGCATCTCCAAGCTCGCGCGCGTGGTGGACGTCTATGCCAAGCGCCCGCAGCTGCAGGAGCGCCTCTGCGCTCAGGTGGCAGACGCGGTTGAGCGCAACCTTGACCCCCTGGGCGTGCTCGTGGTCATGGAGGCAGAGCACCTCTGCATGACGATGCGCGGCGTGCGCAAGCCGGGGGGCCGCACCACCACCTCGGCAGTGCGCGGCGCGTTCAAGCGCAATCCGGCCACGCGTGCAGAGGCCATGTCGCTGATCTTTGACGGCACCAAGTAGCAGGGGCTCATTGACTGGCATGCCCACCGGTGTGCCGTGTTTCACGTGGAAAGGACGGCCAGATGCTTCGAGAGAACTACGCCACCTGGCGCTGCGGCGGCCGAGAGCTGTCGCTGGTGAGGCCGCGCATCATGGGTGTGCTCAATGTCACCCCGGACTCATTCTCCGATGGCGGCACCCACGATGACCCCGATGCCGCCATTGCGTGGGGCATGCGTCTGCTCGACGAGGGTGCCGACATCATCGACGTGGGCGGCGAGTCCACGCGCCCCGGCTTCAAGCCCGTTTCCCCCGATGACGAGGCCAAGCGCGTGGTGCCCGTCATCCGCGCGCTCGTGGACGTGGGAGCGTTTGTTTCCATCGACACGCGCCACCCGGAGGTCGCCCGCCTTGCCGTGAAGCTTGGCGCCGCCATCGTGAATGACGTCACGGGGTTCACCAACCCCGAGATGCAGCGCGTTGCCGCCGAGAGCGACTGCGGCTGCGTGGTCATGCATGCCGGCGAGGTCTCCGAGCGCGCGCCCCACAAGTCCGTGACGTTGGACTCCGCACCCGCCGCCCGCGCGGCGGCAGCGGGCGGCCTGCCTGGCGCGGGCTCGCCCGAGGGCTCCGCGGCCACGGCTGCCGCCAAGGCCGACGCCGCCGCATCCGCCCGCCTCGACGAGGTCATGCGTCGGAGTGCCCGCGGCGTCACCAACTCGACGATTCGCCTCGCGGGCAGCGGCCGTCGCTTCACGCTTCCGGAAGAGGCTCCCATCATGCGCCGCATCATGGGCTTCCTTGGCGACCAGGCGCGTGAGCTCATGCGCGCCGGCGTGTCCCATGAGCGCATCTGCATCGACCCAGGCCCCGGTTTTGGGAAGCTTGCCGACGAGGACGTTGTGATCCAACGCGCCACGGCCAAGATGGCCTCGATGGGATACCCCGTGATGTGCGCCGTCTCCCGCAAGCGCTTCGTGGGGGCGGTCTCCGGCGTCAAGGCGGCAACCGAGCGCGACGCCGCCACGGCGGGCATCTGCATCGCCGCCATCGAGAATGGCGCGCGCATCCTGCGCGTGCATGACGTGGCGAACGTCTCCCAGACCATCAACGCCTACTGGTCCATCGCCCACCCAGACCCGCGCCGCGCCTACGTGGCGCTTGGGTCCAACGTGGGCGACCGTCTCGGCTACCTCGGGCGAGCCTGCTCGCTCATCAACGCCATTCCGCTCACCTGCGTCACCGGCGTGAGTCATGCCTATGAGACGGAGCCGGCCTACGGCATCGCCCAGCCGGTTGCCAACGCGGTCTGCGAGATTCGCTCGGAGCTGGCACCGCTCGTCCTCATCGACGAACTGCTCAATGTGGAGACGCAGCTTGGCCGTGAGCGTCCGGAGGGCCAGGAGGGCCACGGCCCGCGCACCATCGACTGCGACCTCGTGTGGATGGAGGGCGAGACGCATGCGGGCCGCAAGCTCGCGCTGCCGCACCCGCGCCTTGGCGAGCGGGACTTTGTGATCGTTCCGATGGAGGACCTTATGCACAATCCGGTGCGCTTCCTTGCGCACGGGGGCGTTCGCGTGCTGCCGCGCGAGCAGCGCGTGGGCATCGTGCGGTCCGACCTCGGCGAGATTTCCTGGGAGTAGAGAGTATGGACGAGAACAACGCCTCAAATGGCCTGCCCGAACTGCGTATCGTTGCGAGCACGGGCTCTACCAACGACGACGTCATGGCGCTTGGTCGCGCTGGGGCGCCGCATGGCTCCTGCGTGGCGTCGCACGAGCAGACCGAGGGGCGCGGTCGGCGCGGCCACGTGTGGGGGTCTCCCTCCACGGGCCTCTACCTCTCCATCCTCATGCGCCCCAACGTACCGATGAGCCACTTTATGGGCCTTTCCGCCGTGTGTGGCCTGGGCGTGCTCGACGCCCTGCACTCCCTAGGAGCCACGCGTGCGGCACTCAAGTGGCCCAATGACGTCGTGGTGCCCGAGCTGGGCGAGGATGGCGAGCCACTGGAGTCTGGCGCCGCCCGCAAGCTCTGCGGCATGCTCATGGAAGCGGGTACCGGCGAGGGTGGCATGTTTGCCGTGGCGGGCATCGGCGTGAACCTCATGCTGCCCAAGCTCGGGGGCAACCTCGGGAGCGTCAATCCTCTCAAGCCCGCTCAGCTCTCCGATGCCGTGGGTGCGGACGACGAAGGCAACCCGCTGCCCGTGCCTGGCTTTGACGAGCTGGCGCACGCCATTCGCAATCACGTTATCGCCCGCTGTGACGCTTGGGCGGCCGAGGTCAACGCCGGTCGTGCCGTGGCTGGTCCCCTCGCGCCCATCCTCTCGGACTACTTTGACTCCCTGCCCCTCATGGGCAAGCACGTCCGCGTGGTCTACCCCAACGGCAACGTCATGGGCCTTGGTACCTTCGTGGCCGTTGACGTCTGGGGCCGCGCTACGGTGAAGATGGGGAACGGAAAGGAAGTCACCATCTCCAGCGAGCAAGCCAGCCTCCGCCCACTCTAGATGCCCAATCTTGGCCCTCATTCGTCGCCTGCGTACCTCAGTACGCGGCGCTCCTCATTCGGGCCAATCTCGGGCATCGAGAGCGGGCGGCTGTTGTTTGCCTGATGGCGTGGCTGATCCGTTATCCCTGGTGGTACAGCCAGATGCGCCAGATGCCGCGGAGAGTGAGGTCCATGTCCACGGCGTCGAAGACGTCGGTGGCGGTGCCGATGATGCGTGAGAGCCCGCCCGTGGCGATGACGGGCGCAGCCAGCGCCAGCGCCTTGGCCTCCGTGCCCTTGGCCTCCTCGGCAAGCTGCGTCTTGATGCGGGCCACGAGACCCTCTGCCTGGGCGGCCACGCCAAGTACGAGGCCACTCTGGATGGCGTGCTCCGTGGTGTCGCCGATGGGAGCCGGCGGCACCTCGATGGGCGTGCTCGCGAGCTTTGCCGCGTGGGCAAATAGGGCAGACGCGGAGAGCATGAGGCCGGGCGCGATGCTGCCGCCCCGGTACTGGCCCATGCCGTCCACCACGTCGATGTTCGTGGCCGTGCCAAAGTCCACCACGATGGCGGGCGAGCCGTAGGCGTCGCGCGCCTCCACGGCATTGGCGATGCGGTCCGCGCCCACCTGCTCGGGGTAGGGCATGGCTATAGCCAGGCAGCAGTCGCGGCTCCCGCGCACCACGAAGGGCCTCGTTCCCAGGGCGTCCCCAAGGGCAATCTCCCACATGTCGGTCAGCACGGGCACCACGCTCGCGATGGCCGCCGCCTCGATGACCTCCAGATCAAGGTCCCTCAGCATGAGGAAGTTGCGCAGGCGCGCGTGGAGCTCGTCCGAGGTGTCGTTGCGGTCGGTCTTGAGGCGCCAGCGCTGGGCCACCTTGCCCCCAGAGATGAGACCGAGCGTGGTCTGCGTGTTTCCAACGTCAATTGCGAGGAACATGACGACTCCCTTTTGCTCCGTTCACAGAGATGCGCCCGCGAGCCCCTTAGAAGTGGCTTGCGTGATGGCATCGTGGAGTTGGGCACGCATGCGCCCGAAGACCCCATCTTTTTCGTGACACTCGATAATTGCCATGCTACCATTCAAAAGCTTGTTCGCCCTGGTCGGAAACCAGGGCATCCCCGGTTGCCATGCCGAGGAGTTCCACAGCCCCGTAAGCTGGGGCGCGAACAAAAGAGGAGTCCTGCCATGAAGAAGGGTATCCACCCCGACTACGTCGAGTGCACCGTCCGCTGCAGCTGCGGCAACACCTGGGTCACTCGCTCGACCGTCCCCAGCATGACGATCGACCTGTGCGACAAGTGCCACCCGTTCTACACCGGCCAGCAGAAGCTCGTTGACACCGGCGGACGCGTCCAGCGCTTCGCCAACAAGTTCGGCGGTGCTGCCAAGGCCCAGCTCGAGCGTGCCGCTGCCGCCAAGGCCGAGCGCGAGAAGAAGGCCGCCGAGGCCGCTGCCGCCAAGAAGGCTGAGCGCGAGGCCAAGGCCGCCGCGAAGGCCAAGCGTGCCGCCGAGTTCGAGAAGAAGGCCGCTGCCGAGGCCGCCAAGGCTGCCGAGCAGGCCGCCGCTGAGGCCACCGAGGCTCCCGCCGAGGCCGCCGAGACCGAGGCTGCTGCCGAGTAGCGCTCGCCCCATATGGCTGTGAGGCCCCGCATTGCATCTGCAGTGCGGGGCCTTTTTGTTGCGCGCTCTGCGATGGATAAGCCAAACGAAGCCGGCTTCCGTGCGAGGCGCGTCGTGCGCTGCTGGATGACGTTAGCCGCCATGCGACTTGCGTCGTGCTGCAGCCAACGGTTTGCGGGCTGTGTCGAGGCCGTCCTGCGCGGGAAAGCTCGCCGTGCAGCGGTCGGCTGTTTGAACGAGGCTAGACGAGCCGCAGGTGCGAGCGGCTGTCTGGCGCCTGCGCTGGGGGTTCGGCCACGCGCGGGTGTCTCCCGCCACCATACTCAGGGTCTGCGACGGCAATCTCCCGCATGGTGATCCGATATGTCTCCGCTATGCGCCTGTGCGCCGCCTCGGGAGCTTCCTGATCGTAGGTGAATCGGCAGGTGGAAAGCACTATCTGGGCCGTCTTGTGCCGACGTGCCTGAAAGAGCAGGTCGACCGTCTCGCCGTTTGCGCGTGCCTGCGCAATGAGGTCGCGGGCGCTTGTGGGGGAGAGCTCCAGGATGGCGGGCAGCTCGGTTGTGTCGGCGGTGATGCCAAAATGGTCGGCGTAGGCGTCGAGGGCTGCCCCCTTTGCCGCCTCCCTGCGGGCCTGCTCGGCGAACATGGCATCAGACGTGGCGGCACTGAGGCCCATGTCGAGGAGCGCCTGTGCCGGCTCGAAGCCGTTGGACTTTACGTGCTCCTCAAACTCCCTTCGCAGGTCTGCCTGATCGCGCTCCACTTCCTCCTCGGGAACTTCCTGCTCGAGACGCTGGGCAAGTGCCTCGAGGCAGATGGTCGGCTTCAGGCGAGCGGCGTCTTCTTCGTTGATGGCCTCGAGCTGCTCGCGAATTGAGGCAAAGAGGTCGTCGAGCGATTCCTCGCCCTCGAGGTTCTCGCGGATCCATGCATCGCTCGGAAGCCTCATGGACGAGTAGCCCGTGTACTCGCGAAGCACCGCGCGGGCGTTCATCTCAACCTCCTCGTCGGTGACGTAGGCAAGTGGGATGGTGGCCTCAAGCGGCTCGTAGGAGCTGAGCGTGTATCGGTAGCGGCCGTCACGAAAGGCGGGCGTGCGCTTTTTGGGCATGGGACCTCCTGTGAATCTCGGGCCTTGGGGCCCCGTTCGTAGTAGGGTACCCATTATTCGACGATGGCTATGATGGCTGACAAGCCGGGCATTCGGCGGTGTGTGCGTGTTGAGCTTGGCGGGAGCGTGGGAGGGCTAATGGCGCGAGACGAGATGGGCGGCATCGCCGAGGAGGGCGAGCTCTTTCGCACGCATATCGGTGGGTCCGCACTTACTGAGGGCGTCATGATGCGGGGCAAGCTGAGTTGGGCCACCGCGGTGCGCATGCCAGACGGTAGCATCCATCTCGAGGAGCACGAGCTTGCCAACCCCGACGCCAAGGCCTCGTGGAAGCGGCTTCCCATCGTACGCGGCTGCGTTGCCTTCGTCGAGTCCATGGTGCTGTCGTTTCGGGCGATGTTCGTTGCCGCGGACAAGGCGTACGACGACGAGGGCGAGACCTTTGACAGCAGAGTGGCCTCGGGCGTCGCGTCATGGGGCTCGCGCGAGCGCGTTCCGGGCGAACGAGCGGCTGCGCTGGCCTCGGGCATCTCGTTGACGGAGGCGGCACCCGCCCCTTCCGTCTCTGCGGCGCCTGCCGTGCCCCCAGTACCGGTCACGGGGGCGTCGGTGGCTGACGCGCCGGCGCATCCCGATGAAGAGGTGGTTGCCATGTCCTCGGCTCAGTCCTCGGACGGCGAGGGCATGCCCCCGCTCTACATGTTGGGCTCGGCGCTCGTGGGCACGCTTTTGGGCATTGTCTTGTTCGTCGCGGTGCCCGTGGCGGTGGCCAATCTCATCGTGGGCAGCTATACCACCGACAACTCGGTGCTTTGGAACCTCGTGGAGGCTGTGCTTCGCGTGACTATCCTCATCGTCTACATGCTGGCCTTGGGCAGGACGCACGAGATGGCCCGTGTCTTTGGCTATCACGGCGCGGAGCACCTCACCATTCACTGCTTCGAGCACGGGCTGCCGCTCACGCCCCAGAACGCCGCCAAGTTCTCGCGACTCCACGTTCGCTGCGGCACGGCCTTCCTCATCATGACGATGCTCGTCGCCATCGTGGTGAACACGATGGTGCCGGTTGCCTCTCTCGCGGATTCTCTGGGTGCCGAGGGAATTGCCCGAGCCGGCATCGTGCTCTTGTCGAGGCTCGTGCTGCTGCCGCTCGTTGCCGGCGTGTCGTACGAGGTAACGGTGAGGTGGGCGGGGTCTCATCCGGATAATCCCCTGGTGCGCGTCGTGTTGTGGCCGGGCCTCAAGATGCAGCTGATTACCACGCGCGTTCCCGACGAGGGGATGCTCGAGTGCGCGGTGGCCGCCCTGACGTGCGTTCGCGACCGCGAGGTGGCCGCCGGCATATCCGCGGGGGAGAGCTGCTGCCAATAGGCTGGCCGTCTGCGTGCGGATTCCTGCACCTGGGTTGCCGAGAACTTCGAGTCCCCCGCCGTGGGGGCGTGACGCTCTACGACCTCACGCAGCCCGCTGCGTAGACGCTAGGGTTCGGCGCGCTCCTCCTCGTCCACGGGACCGTCCTGTGGCTTGACGCCAAAGAGCTGGTTGAGGGCCTCGCTGATGCTTGCCCCGGCGTCGGCAAGGCCCTTTGAGAGCGACTCTCCCACGAGCGAGCCCACGATGGTCTCGACGGCCTCGCGGATGTCTGGCTCGATGCTGGCGTAGGCGCGCGCAACGCGAAGGTATGAGCCGGGCGCGCCCTCGGTGAGCTCGCCCATCGTGGCACCTCCCTCGCCGAGCGCATGAAACAGTGCTTCCGTGAGCCTGCGCCGAAATTCGGCGTCCTTGCCGTCGATGACGGCCGAGAAGACCTGCCCAAAGTTCCTGGCGCGCTCGTCGATGGCGTTTCTGCGAACGAAGCGGTTGCCCAGCACCTGCCAGTTCATGGCGCTGTGCTGCATTACGGCTGAGGTGGCGGAGGCAACGATTATGCGCGGGCCGGGCAGCTCCATCAGCTGCCCTACTACGCAAAACTCCGGAACGTAGCGATGGGTGCGCTCCTCGATTGCCGCGAGCGTGTCCTCGCCCACGACGCCTTCGATGAAGCCGGGCCCATCCATGCACCAAACGTCCCGAATGCGCCTCCGTGTGCCCCAGCCCGACATCGCCGCAGCGTAGACGGCCAGATTGCCGCCCTTGGAGTGCCCTCCCACGCGCAGGGGCCCACGCACGTGGCGCCGTGTCTGCTCGAGGTAGTCCAGAGCGAGTCGCTGGGAGGCTATGACCGAGTAGGTCATGGCAAAGTCCTCTTGCCACCCGGCGAACGTGTCGTCCGTGCCCCGGTAGGCCACGAACGCGCTGCCGTCTCCCAGGCGTATGCACAGGGCGGAGAACTGCTCGACGGCCTCCTCGTCCAGATGTTCCACGTAGCGAAGCAGCTGGGCGTCCTTGAAGCGCCTCGATGCCGCCATGCGCTCGAGCACCTGGGGCGTGAGTGGCGAAACGACGCCTCCGGGTGCGCCGCCCGACGGATCGCCGGCGTGCTGCTCGGCGAACCTTCGCGCCGCGGTGGCCACGTTCACGGCCCTTCCCTGGCCGGGTGCTGGCACTACCCCGTTGAGGTGTAGGTATGAGAGTTGGCAGAGCACGAGGGCGTCAACCTCGTTGAACGGGTCTTGCTCCAGGGTCAGGTCTCCTCGCCAGTCGAGGTAATCCAGTATGGTGGCCATCGCGCCTCCTGCCGTCGGTTCCTATAGGTGTTCCCCGCACGGACGGTTTCCAACCCAGCGCCTGGGACGTTGCCTCGCCCTCGATGCCTGCGCGGCCTCGCGCGGGCATCGAGGGCTGTGCCAGCGCGGGGCTGGCTGTGGGCTCGGTGCCGGTACTGCATCTGGTGGCAAAGTCGCCTCTGGTGCGAGTTCCGCCGCGGGTTCGGGCCGACGGGCCGCCCGTCCGTGATGGGCGTATGGAATTGGCTGCATGGTGGTACCATTTGTAGGCTCAGATACCTTTGGGTGGTCACCGGGGCCCTCGCACCGTCTGTGCCTCGCCCGCCAGCTACGCAAGGAGCATCATGCGCGACAAACTGGAAAAGCTCATCGCTGCCTACGAGGAGCTCGAGAAGAAGCTCGGCGACCCTTCGGTCATGTCGGACCAGAAGGAATACACGCGCCTTGCCAAGGAGCACTCCAGCCAGGCTGCGCTCGTGGCGGCAGCGCGCGAGTACCTCCAGGCACTCGATGACATTGGCGCCGCCAAGGAGATGCTGCACGAGGCGACGGATGCCGACGAGAAGGAGATGCTCCAGGCAGACATCTCGGAGAACGAGTCCAAGCTGCCCAAGCTTGAGGAAGACATCAAGTTCATGCTCATCCCCGGCGACCCCAACGACGACAAGGACACCATCGTCGAGATTCGTGCCGGTGTGGGCGGCGACGAGGCGGCCATCTTCGCGGGCGATCTCTACAAGATGTACCAGAACTTCGCCGAGTCCAAGGGCTGGAAGACCGAGCTGCTCTCCAGCAGCCCCTCCGAGGCCGGCGGCTTCAAGACCATCGAGTTCAAGGTGCTGGGCGACCGCGTCTACTCCATCATGAAGTACGAGAGTGGCGTTCATCGCGTGCAGCGCATCCCCAAGACGGAGAGCCAGGGCCGCATCCAGACCTCCACGGCCACGGTGGCGGTGCTGCCCGAGGCCGACGAGATCGACATCAAGATCGACCCGTCCGACCTGCGCATCGACACCTACTGCGCGAGCGGCCCCGGCGGCCAGTGCGTCAACACCACGTACTCCGCCGTGCGCATCACGCACCTGCCCACCAACACCGTGGTGCAGTCCCAGGACCAGCGCAGCCAGATTCAGAACCGCGAGGTCTGCATGCAGATGCTGCGCGCCCGCCTGTATGAGGCCGAGCTCGAGCGCCAGCAGGCCGAGCAGGGTGCCGAGCGCCTGAGCCAGATTGGTCACGGCAACCGCTCGGAGAAGATTCGCACCTACAACCAGCCGCAGGACCGCGTGACCGACCACCGCATCGGGTTCAACGGCACCTACAACGGCGTGCTTCTGGGCGACGGCCTCGGCCAGGTCATCGACGCCCTTGCCGCGGCCGACCGCGCCGAGAAGCTTGCGAAGGCAGTCTAGGATTCTTCTCGTGAACTCGTGAGCCCGCTGGCCCAGGCGCCGGCGGGCTTTTTCTTGCCCCAGGGAGGGCCCATGGCTGAAGAGAACGTTTGGACTATCAAGCGCTGCCTCGACTGGACGCGCGGCTATCTCGAGCGTAAGGGCGACGAGCACGCGCGCCTTTCTGCCGAGTGGCTGCTCACGGCCGCCACGGGCAAGGACCGCACGGGCCTCTACATGGCCTTTGGCGACGAGCTCACCAAGCCCGAGCTCGACCGCATGCACGGCTACATCGAGCGTCGCGCTGCGGGGGAGCCCCTGCAGTACATCACGGGCCGCACGGCGTTTCGCTTCATCGACGTGCTCTGCAAACCCGGCGTTCTCATTCCGAGGCCGGAGACGGAGCTGTTGGTGGACGCGGCGCTTCAGGGCGTCGACGCCGCCAGCGCCATGGATGCGCCTCGCGTACTGGAGGTGGGTTGCGGCACGGGATGCGTCGCCTGCGCCATCGCGAGCGAGCGGCCCGATACGCAGGTAACGGCAACGGACATCTCGCCTGACGCCGTCTCGCTTGCGCGGGAGAACCGTGACGCGCTTGGTCTCGCGAATGCGGTCGACATCGTCGAGTGCGACCTTGTCTCCGGCGTATCGACCGAGCTCATGGGAACGTTTGCAGTTCTCGTGTCAAACCCTCCGTACATTCCCGATGACGTCATGCGTGCCCTGCCAACCGAGGTCGCGAACTTCGAGCCCCACCTCGCCCTTGCCGGCGGCGCCGATGGCCTGGACTTCTTCCGCCGCCTCCTTGACGTTGCGCCCAAGGCGCTCGTGCCGGGTGGCATGCTGGCGGTTGAGCTGCACGAGGACGCGCTCGACGATGCCGCCACGCTTGCCCGGGCACAGGGCTGCTGGAAGAGCGTCGAGGTTCGCCAGGACCTCACGCGCAGGCCCCGCTTTCTCGTCGCTGTCCTCGAGGGGGAGTTGCCGACCAAGGCGCCAAGGCATGAGCCGGAGGGTCGCATCGTCGCCTGTGAGCAGGAGAGTCCCACACCCGGGGTCCTCACCGATGCCGAGCGCGTGCTGCGTGCCGGTGGCGTCGTCGTGATGCCCACGGACTCCGTCTATGGAATCGGCGCCGCCGCAACGCCCGGCAATCCCGGGCACACGCGCATCTTCGACATCAAGCGGCGCGACCTCGCCCAGACCCTGCCTCTGCTGGTGGCTGATCCCTCCGAGCTCGACCGCCTTGCCGCGGACGTGCCTGCCTGGGCCCGATCGCTCGCTGAGAGGCTCTGGCCCGGCGCGCTTACGCTGGTGGTTCGTGCGAGCGATGCGGTTCCCGAGGACTACCGTCGCGCAAACGGGACGGTGGCCCTGCGCGTGCCAGACTCTACGCTCGTTCGCGCTCTCGCGCGCGAGGTGGGCCCCCTTGCGGTCACGAGCGCCAACACGCATGGCATGCCTTCGCCTGCCACGTCCGATGACATCGAGCGTCGCATCGCGGAGGCGGCCGACCTTACCCTTGCCGCCGGGCCAACCCCCGACGGCGCGGCCTCGACCATCGTCGACGCCACGGGCGCGGAGCCGCGCATCGTTCGTGAGGGGGCCATTCCGGCAGATGTCATCATGACGCTCGCCGCCATTTAGCGGCGCCCTTCCTCGTCTTCGCGCCGGGGTTGTGCAAAAGGTCTGCGGCGTCATGCGAGTGAATCGCTTTATCCCAACGTTGCGCAAGTCTTGCGGAGGGCAAGGTGTTCGGGTGCGTTACGCTACCTCCTGACAAGTGGGGGATAGCGCGCCCGCGCGCATTCGAGAGAGGGAGACGCCCATGCGTATCGCCATTGCCTCAGACCAGGGAGGCTTCTGCCAGAAAGACCTTATTATCGACTTCGTTCGCGGTCTCGGCCATGAGGTCGAGGACTTTGGCCCCGCGGATGCCGGCCGCGTCGACTATCCGGACTTCGCCTCGCCCGTTGCCCACGCCGTCTCCGAGGGCAGGGCAGACCGCGGCATTCTGATCTGTGGCACGGGCATCGGCATGGCCCTCACGGCCGACAAGGTGCCGGGCGTCCGCGCGGCACCGATCAACCGTCCGGACTTTGCGAGGCTGTTCCGCCAGCACAACGACGGTAACGTCATCGGTCTGTCTGGCCGCTTCGTGGCGCCGATGGACAACTGCGAGCTCGTTCGCATCTTCCTGGAGACGGACTTCGACGGCGGCAGGCACTGCCAGCGCGTCGAGAAGATCATGCGTGAGGACGCTCGCTAGCATTCCAGGCGCGATGAGGGGCCGGGCGCTTGCCCGGCCCCTCATCTATTTTGGTGTTGCGGGCCCCGGGGAGCGCAGTCCTCGGGGCCCGTTTGCGAGTTGAGAAATACATCCAAGATACAGTTTAGGTATGAAAACGATTATTGAGTTGCCGTCTACGGACGAGAGCGACCCGCTCACCCTGCACCTACGCGAACTAGGGCACAAGTTAGCTTAATCTAGCAGATTACAAACGATGCGAATTGAGCCGAAAGTGGTGTTGACCGCCCAATAATGAGGTGTAAACTACGTCCGGCTTTTGGTGAGGGGGCCGAGCCATCGTGGGCATCACGATAGCTGTCATCACGGGCATTGGAATCGCCCTGTTTGGGTCGATTCCGGTCGTGTGGCTCCTCGAGCTTGGTCTCCGGCATGACGGTCGGGCAACCATCACGCGAGGCATGATTGGCGTCATCGTCTCCTTCATCACGAGCTCGGCTTTGCTCCTCGTGGCGTTCTTTGTGCTCGCCGACGCATTCTGCGCCTGCGGCATTGCCTTCGTCGCAACGCTGGTCATAGTGTGGTGTGCGGAGTCGACGCGGACATTTGTCTCGATGTCATAACTTCCAGCTCCCACGGGGCCAATTGCGTATGCAGCGAAAGCGGCTGGGTACCATGAGGGCTTGGAAGGGAGCAACATGGATCAACTAGTCGCACAGCTGCCAAGCATGGTCAACGAGCTCATCGGCGAGTTCGTGTCCCATCCCGTCGCGGGCGACCTGAGCACCTTTGGCATCTCTCAGTACACGTTCTGGATGTTCGTCTGCATCGCCATCCTCTGCGTGCTTCTCTTTGCCTTCGTCAAGGCGCAGTCCAAGAGCCTCGTTCCGCACGGCTTCTTCGTGAACGGCGTCGAGTTCGTCGTCGAGTACTTCCGCGACAACGTTCTTGGCGACACGGTTGGCAAGACGTGGAAGCAGCACTTCCCCTTCCTTGCCACTGTCTTCTTCTTCGTGCTCATCAACGACATCATGGGCCTCATCCCCGGCGCCAAGCCCGGCACCGGCTCCATCGCCGTCACCGCGGCAGTGGCCACGTGCTCGTTCGTCTACTTCATATATGTAGGCGTCAAGAACCGCGGTGCATGGGGCTACATCAAGAGCCTTGCTCCCAAGGGCGTTCCCTTCCCCGTGAACCTTGTCGCGTGGGTCATCGAGGTCTTCTCCACGATCCTTAGGCTCATCACCCTCGCCGTCCGTCTATTCTGCAACATGTTCGCCGGCCACGTGGTCATGGGCACTTTCGCCATCATGGCGTCCCTGTTCTTCACGCAGCTCGCCGCCGGCGTCAATGCGGCAACCCTCACCCAGGCAGGCATGTCTGTTGCCTGGGAGCTCATCATGATCGTCATCTACGCGGTGGAGATGCTCGTGGCCGTCGTTCAGGCCTACGTCTTCGCCCTGCTCTCCAGCGTCTACGTCCAACTCGCCGAGCAAGAGGAGTAGCGCGTCGCCCCGGCACCCGGGGCATGGTCTAGGTACCTTCGGGGCAAGGCGGCCCCGAGTACATAAGAGGAAACAGCCCATGGCAAAGGGGCTGGCCCGCACCAAGGGCGGGCACCGTCAAAGGAGGAATTGTGGCAAACATCGCTTACGCCATCGGCGTTCTCGCGGCTGCTCTGGGAATCGGCATGGCTGCGTATGGCTGCGCTACCGCTATGGCCCGTCAGCCCGAGGTCAAGGGCAACCTGTTCACGATCTTCATTCTTGCTTCCGCATTCGTCGAGGCCCTGGCCCTGATCGGCTTCGTTGTCGCCCTGATCGTCAAGTAACTTGGCTGGGGAATACGAAACCATGCTGGAGGCACGCATGAAGGTGAACAAGAGCATAGCCACACGGCTGACCGGCGCTGCGTCGGTCGCAGTGCTCGCCTCTGCGCTTTCGCCAACGGCGGCCCTCGCTGAGGAGACGGTGTCCGGCGTCGACCTGCTCATCCCCAAGATGGGCGAGTTCATTCCGGCTCTCATCGGCTTCGTGGTCATCTGGGTCGTGCTTGCCAAGTTTGCCTGGCCGCAGATTCTCGGAAACATGGAGAAGCGCGAGGCCAAGATTGCCGGCGACATCCAGGCCGCCGAGCACGATAGGGCCGAGGCCGCGGCGCAGCTCGAGGAATACAAGGCCAAGCTCGCCAGCGCCCGGCGCGACGCGGATGCCATCGTCGAGGAGGCGCGCAACAGCGCCCAGCAGGCCCAAGCCCGCATCGTCGATGACGCCACGAGGCAGGCTTCCGACATCATCGCCCGCGGGCGTGAGACCGTCGAGAGCGAGCGCCGCGCGGCCATGGTGGACCTCACCGGCTCCATCGCAGACCTCTCGGTGAACGCGGCGGAGAAGATCATCGATAAGAACCTCGACGCGGAGTCGCAGCGCAAGCTCGTGGAGAAGTATCTCGACGAGGTCGGTGGCTTCAATGCCCGCTAGTCGAATCGTCCGTCGCAAGGTCGAGATCTACGCTACCACGCTCTTTGAGTTTGCGAGCAGGGTGGGCACCGAGGCCCAAGCCCTCGACGCGCTCGAGCGTTTTGTTGAGAGCGTCTCCGAGGTGCGTTCGACGGTCCTTGTCTTGGCCGAGCTGGGCAAGGGGAATCTTCTTCCGGAGGTTGCGCGAGACTACGAGGCCTCCATCGAGAGCGGTCTGTTCGACGCCACCGAGGCTGGCCTCGTCGCCAAGACCCTCGACGCCGCCGAGCGTAACGAGCATCACGAGGCCCGCGTCCGCGACGACCTCAACAAGCTCGCCGCAACGATGACCGACGAGGTCATGCAGTTGCTTGGCGTCATCGGTACCGGCAGCGACCGAAGGCTTCTGCCCATGGTGCTTGCCAAGTACAAGTCCGTCGTCGACGTAAAGGCGGCGACCGTGCCCGTTGAGGTCACGACGGCCATGCCGCTCGACGAGGAACTCCGCGCGAGCATCATCCGCAAGATGACGTCGGAGCTGGGCAAGCCGGTCTACCTCATGGAGCACGTGGACCCCGCCATCATCGGCGGTCTGGTGCTCGAGATGGGCGACGAGCTTCGCGACGCGTCCATCCGCACGCAGCTCGAGAACATGCGACAGACACTTACGAACCCATCCGTCGGAGGTGACGGTAAATGACGGGAATGATTGATGCGTCCACGATCGCGGACGTGCTCAAGGAGCGGCTAGGCAACCTTACGGCCGCCGTTGACACGCGCGAGGTCTCGAACGTCGTCGAGATTGGCGATGGCATCGCCTACGTGCAGGGCCTGAAGAGCGCCATGGCTGGCGAGCTCCTCGAGTTCACGAGCTCCCTCACGGGAGAGCACGTGTACGGCCTTGCGCAGAATCTCGACTCCGACGAGGTGGGCGCCGTGCTGTTCGGCAACGTCGACGCCATCAAGGAAGGCGACGAGTGCCGCACTACGGGCCGCGTCATGGACATCCCGGTTGGTCGAGGCATGCTCGGGCGTGTCGTTGACCCGCTGGGCCAGCCCATCGACGGCAACGGCCCCATTGAGACGACCACCCGTCGTCCCATCGAGTTCAAGGCCCCTGGTATCATCGACCGTTCGCCGGTCAACGAGCCGGTACACACGGGCCTCATGGCCATCGACGCGATGATCCCCATCGGTCGCGGCCAACGCGAGCTCATCATCGGCGACCGCAAGACGGGCAAGACCGCCATCGCGATTGACGCCATCATCAACCAGAAGGACACCGACATGGTGTGCGTCTACGTGGCCATTGGCCAGAAGGCGTCCACTATCGCGGCCATCAAGCATACGCTCGAGGTCCACGGTGCCCTGGACCGCACGGTCATCGTCGCGGCTCCGGCCTCCTCGTCCGCGCCCATGCAGTTCATCGCCCCGATGGCGGGTGCCGCCATCGGCGAGTTCTTCATGTACAACGGCGCCGACGGCAAGCCCGCGAGCAAGGAGAACCCCGGCGGCCACGTCCTCTGCGTGTACGACGATCTCTCCAAGCAGGCGGTGGCCTATCGTCAGATGTCGCTTACGCTGCACCGTCCGCCCGGACGCGAGGCCTACCCTGGCGATATCTTCTACCTGCACTCTCGCCTGCTCGAGCGTGCCTGCAAGCTCAACGAGGAGATGGGCTCCGGCTCCCTCACGGCCCTGCCGATCATCGAGACGCAGGACGGAGACGTGTCGGCCTATATTCCCACCAACGTGATTTCGATCACCGATGGCCAGATCTATCTCCAGGGAGACCTGTTCTTCCAGGGTCAGCGCCCGGCCGTTGACGTGGGCATCTCAGTGTCCCGCGTGGGTGGCTCCGCGCAGGTGAAGGGCATGAAGCAGGTTGCCGGCAACCTGCGCCTGGACCTCGCTAACTACCGCGAGATGCAGAGCTTCGCCCAGTTTGGTAGCGACCTGGACGACGCTACGCGTCATCAGCTTGCCCGCGGCGCTCGCATGACCGAGCTCCTCAAGCAGGGCCGTTACGCCGCCCTTGACGTGGCCGACCAGATCGCCGTCATCTACGCGGGCAGCCATGGCTTCATGGACAGCCTCGCCGTGGACCAGATTCTTCCGTTCCGCGCCGGTCTCGTGCAGTACCTGCAGACCAGCTGCCACGACCTTCGCGAGAAGATGCGCGTGAGCAAGGTCAACGACGCCATGGCGAAGGAGCTCGAGGCCGCTATCACCGCCTATAAGGACCGCTTCGTGGCTGCCGCTGAGGCCGCCGCGGCGGAGTCCGAGAAGTAGGCGAGCGATGTCGAATCTCAGGGAGCTCAGCCGTCGCATAGACTCGATCGAGAGCACGAGGCAGATCACCCGCACCATGGAGATGGTCTCCACGGCGCGGGTGGGCGAGGCCCTTCAGCGCGCGAGCGATGCCGCCCCGTACAAGGACGCCATCAAGCGTATGCTGTCGGCCGTTGCCAGCTCGGACCCTCGTGCGGCCGACCAGCCGCTGCTTCAGAACCACAAGACGGAGGAAGGGGTGCTCTTCATCCTCATCGCCTCCGACCGTGGCCTTGCCGGCGGCTTCAACATCACGCTGCAGCGCAGCGTTGAGCGTCGTCTGCGGGAGCTTCGCGCCAAGGGCAAGCGTGCCGAGGTGATTACCTGCGGCACCAAGCCGACGGACTACTTCCGTTATCGTGGGATAGCGCCGGCGCTTTCCTTCACGGGAATCTCGGCCGAGCCGACGCATGACGAGGCAATGCAGGTCGCCTCGTACGTCATCGACGGCTACACGGCTGGAACCTTCGACCGCGTGGAGATCTGCTACAACCACGCCCGAAATCGTGTCCAGCAAGACGTCGTTGACGAGCAGCTCCTGCCGGTTGCCGACGAGGACAGGCAAATCGACATGACCATGCCTGCCGCCCCGCGTACGAAGACCAGCGTCGAGCGCGTTGAGGCCAAGGAGTATACGGAGTTCCGCTTCGATCCCTCGCCGGCCAAGGTGCTTGGCTACCTGATGCCCGCCTACATCCAGACGGTCATCTTCCACGCGCTGCTCGATTCCGCGGCTGCCGAGCATGGCGCTCGCCGTCGTGCCATGAAGGCGGCAACGGACAATGCAAACGAGGCCATCACCACGCTGAACCGCTCGTACAACCGCATCCGCCAGGGCTCCATCACCACGGAGCTCAATGAGATCATTGGCGGAGCGTCCGCATTGGAGGACAACTAATGGCTGAGAACACCACGCAGCCGACTGAGGCGACCCCGGCGGCCTCTCCCGCCAAGGTGCCCTACAAGCACGAGAGTGTCGGCTACGGCACCATCGTGCGCATCGTGGGCCCGGTCGTTGACGTCCGCTTCGATGGCTCCGTGCCGCCAATCTACACGGCGCTCACCGTCGAGGCCGACACCCCGGTCGGCCACCTAGAGAACATCCTGGAGGTCGAGAGCCAGCTGCCGGGCGGCGTTGTCCGTACGGTTGCCATGGCCTCCACCGATGGCCTGCAGCGCGGCATCAAGGTCCAGGACACCGGCGAGCCCATGATGATGCCCGTCGGTCCCCAGACCGTTGGCCGCGTCTGGAACGTGCTGGGCAAGCCCGTCGACGGCAAGCCTATGCCGGATGGCATGGAACTCTATCCGATTCACCGTCCCGCCCCGTCCTTCTCCGACCTCACCACCACCACCGAGGTCTTCGAGACGGGCATCAAGGCCATCGACCTGCTCGAGCCTTACATCCGCGGCGGCAAGACGGGCCTGTTTGGCGGCGCCGGCGTCGGTAAGACCGTTCTGATTCAGGAGCTCATCAACAACCTCGCCATGGAGCACAACGGCACCTCCGTCTTCACGGGCGTTGGCGAACGTACGCGTGAGGGCACCGACATGTATCTCGAGATGAGCGAGTCTGGTGTCATTGACAAGACCTGCCTGGTCTACGGTCAGATGAACGAGCCGCCTGGAGCCCGTATGCGCGTGGGCCTCGCCGGCCTCACCACCGCGGAGTACTTCCGCGACCAGGGCCAGGACGTGCTGCTGTTCATCGACAACATCTTCCGTTTCTCACAGGCTGGCTCCGAGGTTTCCGCCCTGCTCGGTCGCATGCCGTCCGCCGTTGGCTACCAGCCCACGCTGGCAACCGAGATGGGCGACCTGCAGGAGCGCATCACCTCCACCAAGGAGGGCTCGATTACCTCGGTCCAGGCCGTCTACGTGCCCGCGGACGACCTTACGGACCCGGCGCCTGCGACCACCTTCACGCACCTCGATGCCACCACGGTTCTTTCCCGCAGCATCGCGAGCCTTGGCCTGTACCCGGCCATCGACCCGCTTGCTTCCTCCTCCGACGCCCTCGACCCCTCGGTCGTTGGCGAGGAGCACTACCGCGTGGCCATGAAGGTCCAGGAGACGCTGCAGGAGTACTCCGACCTGCAGGACATCATCGCCATCCTGGGCGTCGACGAGCTTTCCGAGGAGCAGCGCCTCACGGTGTCCCGCGCCCGAAAGCTGCAGCAGTTCCTGTCACAGTCGTTCCACGTGGCCGAGCGCTTCACCGGCAACAAGGGCGTCTACATCAAGGTCGAGGACACGGTTCGCTCCTTTGCCGCCATCGTTGACGGCGAGTGCGACGACCTGCCCGAGCAGTGCTTCCGCTACGCCGGCACCATCGACGATGTGCGCGAGAAGGCTGCCAAGCTTGCCGGCGAGGCCAAGGCGGCGAAGTAGGCATGGATACGCTTACCTGCCAAATCGTCCGCCCCGACAAGCTCCTGTACGAGGGTGAGGCCACGAGCGTGGTCCTCGCCGCTCGTACGGGCGAGCTTGGCGTTTTCCCCAAGCACGGGGCCGAGGTGTGCGCCCTGGGCGACGGCGTGATGCGCATCAACCGCCCCGAGGGTACGGACGGCCCGCAGCAGCTTCGCGTGGTCATCATGGGCGGCTACGCAGAGGTTGCCAACGACGTCCTCATCGTTTTGGCAACCCATGCGCGCCGCATCGACGACATCGAGGTTGATGTGGTGAGCAAGACGAGGGGGGCTACGGAAGCCAAGCTCAACGCGCTTCCCGCAGACGATCATCGCCGTGCGTACTACGAGGAGAAGATTGCCTGGTGCGACCTTCTCGTGCGCGAAAGCGAGAAGGAAGCGGCTGGTGCGGGAGCCAGGTAGCACCATCGTCTACAATTAAATATTGGCATACCGTTGACGGGCGCCCTTCGGGGCGCCCGTCTGGCGCTGGACAGGATCCGGCTTGGAGGAGTACATGGACGTCATTAGGGTCGAGGGAGGCCTTCCCATCTCTGGCGAGGTTACGGTGGAGGGTGCAAAGAACTCGGCACTCAAGCTGATGGCCGCCACGATCATGGCCCCGGGCGTAACGACGCTCTACAACGTGCCCAACATCTCCGACGTGCACGTAATGGGTAAGGTGCTCAAGCGCCTTGGCGCCACCATTCAGGTCACTGACGAGCACACGCTCGTCATCGACACGTCCAATGTGGACAAGTGGGAGACCCCCTACGAGCTCGTTGCCAAGATGCGCGCCTCCACCGCCGTGCTCGGCCCGCTGCTCGCCCGCTTTGGCAAGGCCGTCGTGGCCATGCCGGGCGGCTGCAACATCGGAGCTCGCAAGATTGACCTGCACATCCTGGGTCTCGAGGCGCTTGGCGTCGACTTCCAGGTCACGCATGGCAACATACACGCCTCGGCGCCACACGGCGTTATCGGCACTTCGGTGACGCTCGAGTTTGCGAGCGTTGGCGCCACGGAGAACCTGATGATGGCCTCCGTGCACGCAAAGGGAACAACGACCATCGACAATGCGGCCCGTGAGCCCGAAATCGTGGACCTCGCCAACATGCTCAACGAGATGGGAGCCAAGATTCGCGGTGCCGGTTCGCCGCTCATCGAGATCGAGGGCGTGGGGGAGCTCCATCCGGTGGAGCACCGCGTCGTTGGTGACCGCATCGAGGCCGGCACGTTCCTCGTTGCCGGCGCCCTTGCCGGTGGTCCCGTGCGCGTGCGCGGCTTCAACCCCGATCACCTCGGGCTCGTGCTGAAGAAGTTCGAGCAGATGGGCGTGGGCATTCGTCGCGAGGAGGATGGCTGCACCGCATGGCGCGAGGCCAGGACTAAGGCGGTCGACATTCAGACGCTGCCGTATCCGGGCTTCCCCACGGACATGCAGGCGCAGGCCATGGCTCTGCTCTCCCTGTCCGAGGGCCAGTGCATCGTGACTGAGAACGTCTTTGAGAACCGTTTCATGTTCGCCGGCGAAATCGCGCGCATGGGCGCCGACATTCGCATCGAGGGCCATCATGCCATCGTGCGGGGCGTTGAGTCCCTGTCTGGCGCGCAGGTGAAGTCGCCCGAGCTTCGTGGCGGCGCATCGCTTGTTCTTGCGGGCCTGGTGGCAGAGGGCGAGACCACGGTCTCCAACATCTTCCATATCGAGCGCGGTTACGAGGGCTTCGTCAAGAAGCTCCGCGGCCTCGGCGCAGACGTCTCGCGCGTTACGGTTCCCGATGACGAGGCCGATGACTAGGAACCCGATGAGGGCATGGGCATCGCTGCCGTGCCAACTTGGCAGAGGAGGTTTGGTCCGATGAGGACGAAGAACGAGGGCCATGCGCTTACGAGCGCCGGTGAGGATTACCTCGAGGCCATCTATCGAATCATGTGCGAGCACCCTGGGGAGGACTCGGTGCGCTCCGTCGACGTCTCCGAGCAGCTTGGCGTTTCCAAGGCGAGCGTCAACAAGGCGCTGACCGCGCTCAAGGAGGGCGGCTTCGTGGAACAGACGCGCTATGGGCGCGTTGAGCTCACGGAGACCGGCCGCGTCTATGCTGCCGAGGTCTGGCGCCGCCATCGCATGCTTCGTGCCTTCCTCACGCAGGAGTTGGGCGTGGAGCGCGACGTTGCAAACGAGGAGGCCTGCCTCATGGAGCACGCCTTGTCTGCCGATACCACGAATCGTCTCATGGACTACCTCGGTCGCCAGGGCATTAAGGTCGACAGCGAGTAGTAGGGGCCCGGCTGGGCTTTCTATGTAAGACGCGGGCCCATGGGCTCACGGCGCTACCATGCATCACAGCAGTATGCGGGGGCCACCTGAGAAACTCCGGTTCCCGGTATCCCAATAGAACGGAGCATCGTGAAAGCTGTCATTCCCGCCGCTGGTCTCGGCACTCGCTTCCTACCCGCGACGAAGGCTACCCCCAAGGAGCTGCTTCCCGTTCTGGGAAAGCCCGTCATTCAGCGCGTGGTTGAAGAGGCCCTTGCCGTCGAGTCCGTCGACCGCGTGGTGATCGTCAACTCTCATGAGAAGCCGGGCATCGAGCATCACTTCTCTCGCGATCTGCCCCTCGAGCAGGAGCTCGAGCAGCGCGGCAAGCAAAGTCAGGCTGCTGCCGTCCGCGAGACGAGCGAGCTTCCGGTCTCCTTCGTGTATCAGGACGAGCCTCTTGGCCTGGGTCATGCCGTGCTCCAGGCGTCCTCGGCTGTGGGCCAGGACCACTTTCTTGTGCTGCTTGGCGACTACTACGTGCCGGGCATGGACATGTGCCGTCGCATGAAGGCCGTGTCCGACGAGCACAACGGTGCCTCTGTCATTGCCGTCGCGGCTGTGCCTGAGGATCAGGTGTCTCGTTACGGAATCATCGCGGGCGAGTGCGTCTCTGGCGAAGATGAGGAGCAGCCGGGTGCCGTATGGCGCGTCTCCGGTCTTGTTGAGAAGCCGGCTCCCGAGGATGCTCCCAGCCGTCTGTTCATCGTTGGCCGCTACCTGCTCTCTCCCCGCGTAATGGAGCTGCTTGCAACCCAGGCACCTGGCGCGGGCAATGAGATTCAGCTGACCGACGCCCTCGTGCGCCTGCTTGCCGATGAGGAGATGTATGCGCTCGTCGTTGATGCCGACGAGGGACGTGACACGGGTACGCCCGCAGCCTGGGCCGGCGTCAATGCCCGGGCCGCGCTTGAGGACCCGACGACGCGTGAAGCGTTTCTTGAGTCTCTCGGGTCTGTGCTGGATGAGATTCGCCAATAGGGTATGAGGTAATGGGCGGGGCCCACTACTGAACGTTGACAGGCGGCACCGTGGGACTGCGAAGTCCACGGTGCCGCCTTTGTTTTGAGAGGAATGAGCGCGATGAGCGTCATCAACTTCGCAGGGGACGCCTGGGTAAGCCGCGTCGACGAGGGCAATCCACGTGACAACATCCTCAGAATTGCTGCCGGGCTTGCTCGGACGGCAAGGGGTCGCGATGCCGGGGCCGGGGGCGCGATCTACGTGGGCTATGACACGCGTGGGCTGTCGTGCGAGCTGGCGCAGGAGGTGGCGGGCGTGATCGCCGGACAAGGCGTGCACGCTCGACTTTCGGAAACCTACTGTCCAACGGCGGCGGTATGCGGGGCCGTTCGAAATGACCCCGATGGCTTGGCGGCCCTCATGCTCACCGCAGACAGTCGCTCGGCCGACTATGTGGGCGCTCGTATTCGCATGGCCGACGGTTCTCCCGCGTCCTCTGCTGATGCAGACGAGTTGGAGGCGAACATCCCGGCTGAGACGCCTGTCGAGCGGGGAACATTTGAGCTTGCGGATATCGTGGGCCCTTTCAAGGCTGCGATCGCTTCGTTTATAGATGTGGAGGCGATACGCTCTGCCTCCCCGACCGTTGTGTGCGACGCCATGTATGGCGCCGGCCGCGGGCATGCCGCCGATGTTCTCGCGAAGGTCGGCGTGCAGGTCGTTGAAGTGCGCGGTGAGGGAGACCCCGACTTCGGTGGCATTCATCCTGAGGCCGCGGAGCCATGGATTGACGAATGCGAGCAGGCCGTTCCTGAGCATGGCGCGAGCTTCGGCATCTCCATCGACGGGGCTGCCGACAGGATTGCCCTCATCGACGAGCGGGGGAGGCCAGTGACGCCACACCTCATGCTCGCCCTCATCATGGAACATCTGGTTCGTGTTCGAGGCATTAGAGGGCGCATGGTGGCGCCCATCTTCGTGTCAACGGTTGTGCGCAGGCAGGCGGAGCGCCTTGGCATGCCCCTTACGGTAACCTCTGCCGGCTATCTTTGGCTAAGGGAGGAGATGGCTGCCGGTGACGTTGCCTGTGCCGGCGACGCGCTCGGTGGTATCTGCATCCCGGCGATTGACCTTGAGCGCGACGCCATTGCCGTCGCCGCGCTGCTATGCGAGATAGTGGCAAGGGCCAACAAGCCGCTCTCTCAACTGGTGAGCGAGCTGGACGCTGAGCTTGGCCATATGGAGTATGGAAGACGTGACGTACGCCTGGGCTCCGGGGCCGTGCAGGTTCTGAGGAACGCGCTCCCGGGGGTCAATCCGCCGGAGGTCGCAGGCATGCGACCGCGGGAGGTAAGCCATCCGGGCGGCGTGATGCTGAGGTTCGAAAACGGTTCTTGGCTGATGGTGAGGCCCTCGCGCTCGTTTTCCGTGGCTCGCGTGTACGCGGAGGCGCCAAGCCCCGCGGACCGGGACGCCTTGCTGGCGGCGGGCTCCGAGCTCGCATGCTCGCCGCTGGGGTAGGGCGGCTTGGCCGAGGGCGCGGCTGGCGGAAGAGCGGCGATTGGCGGCAACGGGGAATCCGGCGCGCGATGCCGCGTCGGGTCTGGGGCGGACGCCGGGTGCGCGGCGTCCGCTCCTTCCTTTGTGGTGGACGTGCATCGCACGTTCCCCTCGCGGCCCCCCCGGGGCCCCCGGCGCAAGATGTGTGCGTCCCG
>CWGY01000030.1_pt1 | contig 28020 bp, 17 predicted proteins | sample 678861 | NCBI WGS metagenome assembly CWGY01 (sample SAMEA3735962, study PRJEB9488) | human gut metagenome | biome: ENVO:mammalia-associated habitat; material: ENVO:feces | place: Malawi | collected 2009-02-27
TTTGGGGCGTCGTGGCGCGGGCAATGACATCCCCGCAACATCACTCGAGGCACAGCTTCTTACAAAAGCCGAGGTAGATTACTTGGACATACGAATTGGCCTTCCTCGAGGTCTGCCCCAACAAAGCAATCGCCCCAATTCATGGACAAAGTGGGGCTGGATCCTGCCCCGAGGATTTGTGGACCCGAGGAATGGCGCGGCTGGATGCCATCCCGGACAAGCAGAGCCCGCGCGCGACGGGGCTGCATCACACCCTGGGGTGATCGTCGCTTCAAGAACGATGAGACAAGACGCCGCCCCGAGATTCAAGGAGAGTCAGTCCAAGCTCTTTGTCGTTCCTTTAGTCCATTGATTAGTGCCGAGCAACATTTTGGCTGATAAATTGATGGTTCATGTGTATCTCAAACGTCATGGATGTTCATGCGGCGTTGGGCTCCGCGTTGACGAGGATGTTGTTTCTGTCCATCTCAAACGTCATGGATACTCATGGGCTCTACGCATCGGAGCGAGCCGAGGGGCACCCTCCCAAACGAAACGTCGCGCAGCCATTCCGCCAGCCCAAGACCGACTGGGCCTTGTGGAGCCGACCCTAGCGGCACGTCGCATGGCCCCGCCACCAACACGGAATCAAACGAGCCTCAAGGCGCCGTCGCAAGCTCGAAGCCAGATCGCCCTGCACTTCCTCACCCAGCGTAGTAGCACCGGTCCGACGCTCGGCGTGGCCTTCTTTGGCTTTTGCGGCATCGCCCGGCACTTCGTGAAGCACTACGTGAAGCTCTTCAAGAACGCCGCGATTCTCCCCTCGGACCTCTTGGCGCTCGACACGGCCGTTGCCGTCTCCTCCAACTACACCTATGCCCTAAACGAGATGGCCCTCTCGGGCATCACCAACATCGCCATCGGCCTCGCCGCCTGCTCGGTCATTCGCCGCCCTCTCGGCCGGGTGCGTTGGTTCCACCGCAAACCCATGCCCAAGAGACCTGCGGGCATGCGTGTCTTCACCAGGGCACGCATAATGAGCAGGGGCTTCTACCGCCGATGGACCTTTTTATGTTTCTCGGACGGGAGCTCTGTACGGTGGGGTAGACTAGTCCCCGTGACCGCGAGGTCGCATTGGTTCCGCGCCGCAAGGCGCAATGTGTTGCCCCGGAGGGGCAAACGAAAGAAAGGCACGTCATGGCACAGGGCACTGTTAAGTGGTTCAACCCGGACAAGGGCTACGGCTTCATCTCTCGCGAGGATGGCGACGACCTGTTCGTCCACTACTCCGAGATTCAGATGGACGGCTTCAAGACCCTGGACGAGGGCCAGGCTGTTGAGTTCGACATCACGACCGGCCAGAACGGCAAGCTCCAGGCCTCCAACGTCCGTAAGTTCGCCTAAGTCCGACTTACATACGCTTGGACAAGGGAGGGGTACCCACGGGTATCCCTCCCTTTTTATGTGAACTCCTCATGTTTGCGGGTGCCCACACGTAAGGTGCGCCCCTTTGGGGAGCGCCGCATCGACAGCCGGGAAGGCCGACATCCGAGAAAGCCCGCCCAAGGCGGGCACGCAGGCGTCACCACCGTTTGGGCCGCCTGCGCCCCCCTTGCATGGGCGCCCTCGTGCGGACGTCCTCGTGCGGACGCCCTCGTGCGGGCGCCCCCCATCTTTCTAGAAGCGATGCCGCATGACGACGGGCGCCCCCCATCTTTCTAGAAGCGATACCGCATGACGACGGGCTCCCCCGTCTCGTCCTCGAGCTCGACGCACACGAAGGCGCAGGTCACCTTTCCGTAGCCCATGCGTTTGAGCACGTAGGCGTAGAAGCGCGCCTGCAGCTCGTGCCGCGCGCGAATCTGCGAAAGCGTGAGCCCCTGGTCGCCCGTCTTGTAGTCCACGAGCAACGCCTCGGGGACCTCCCCGGACGAGGGTAGGGCATCACACGCCAGCAGGTCGATGGCACCCTCGAGGTTCTCGCCCAGAGCTGATGGCGCCTCCAAGAAGAACGGAACCTCCGCGCGAACGAGCGTATGCGAGAGCACCTCCCGGCGAAGGATGCTCCTTCCCCATCGCCCTAAGGCCGCAGTGAGTCTCGGAAGGTCGCGACGGGTGACGCCGTAGTTCCTGGCGACGATGCCCATGCGGGTCTCGTCGGGCACCTCGCCCGTCTCGACCATGTAGCGCGCGAGCTCGTGGAAGGCCGAGCCCAGGCTTGTTGCGCGGTCTGCGTCGTCAAGGTCCGCCGCCTCGCCGTCATCCTCCGTGAGCGGAACCTGAGTCGGGAGCGAAGCGGCCGCCTTTCGCCCCTCCACGGCGGGCACGGGACATGCGGGCACGCCAGAGCCCGTCTCCCCTGGGTGAGGCGCCTCGGGCTGCGGAAGCTCCAGCACGTCTTCCAGACCAAGGCCCAGCGCGCCCGAAGCCAATGCCTGGTGTGCCGAGGAGTAGCTGAACACCCCCTCGCGCGGGCGCCAGGAAGTGAGCTCGTCTGTTGAAGTGGCGTCCGCCGCGCCGTCAGGAATCAGGAATGTGCGCTCGGCCGCGGCGTCGTCATACGAGTAACCAGCCGCGCCCCCGCGCGCACAGGCGCGCGTGGCATCGCAGTCCGGCAGCGTTGAGCCCGAATCCACCTCGACCACGCCCTCTGCCTGGAGCGTGAGGTCAACGCAGCGCACGAGTCCCAGCGCCGCGCCGCCGTAGTCGAAGCTGTCCTCGCCCGAGTGCGGGCGCTCCGGGAAGAGGCCGGCCGCCACCTGCTCCGTCATGGCAGGAGAGAGACCTCCCTTTGAGCGCTCGGATGCGTTCAGCGCCAGAATCACACACTCACGCGCCCTCGTGAGGGCAACGTAGAGCAGCCTGCCGTCCTCGCGTCCCTCGGCCTCCCGATGCTCGGTCTCCATGAGGCAGCGCCACTCCAGGGGACTGGAGCATTCCCGCGGCTCCGTGGGCGTGTCCTCGCCCAAGTCTGGGCATGAGAAAACCTTGGGCGCAAGGGAGAGCACCACGCGGTCCCCCTCGCGGCGGGAGAGCAGGCGCGGCGAGGGACGGCTCGCCTCGGAGCCGCAGCAACCCACCACGGCCACCACGCGAAACTCAAGGCCCTTGGAGGCATGGGCCGTCATGAGGCTCACGGCGTCCAGGCCCTCGCCCGAGAGCGAGGCGGGACCCTCCTTGGCCGCATCGAGCCAGCGGGAGAACTCGTCTGCGGCGCGGATGGCGTCAAGGCCGTCCGGCTCGGACAACTCGCGCACGTGCCTCACGGCCGAGAGCAGGTTGGCCGCGACGGCGCGGCCGGCCACCCCCTCGTCCTCGAGGCGCGAGAGCCATCCGCTCTCCCGCAGGGCCATGAGGCAGACGTCGGCTACGGGCAGCTTGCCCACGCGAGACCAGGCGCGGCCAAGCACGCGGCGGGCATGCGCGAGGCGCTCCGAGGCTCCAACAGGTCCAAAGTCGGGCACGTCGGCACGGGCGCCGGGATAGATCCTGCGCTTTGCCGGTGCATCGAGCTGCTCCTGGGGCTTGGTGGCCAGCAGCAGCATGTCATTGGCGTCGAGCGCGAACATGGGGCTCTCGAGCACCGGGAACAGGCCGCTCTTGGTGTCGCGCGGGTTCGCGAGCGCCCGTACCAGGGCGAGCACCGTGCGCACCTCCGGGGCCCGGGAGAAGGTAGATCCGCCCACCACGACGCTCTCCAGCCCCCGCTCGCGCAGGGCCCGGATGTAGAGGTCCGCCTCGCCCAGGCTCCGCATGAGCACGGCCATGTCGTGCGCGGCCACGCCCGTCTCGCGTATGCGCGCGAGACGGTCTGCGAGCTGCGCCGCCGCAACCTGCGAGCGCAGCGGCTTGGGCACGGGCCTCTTGCCCATGCGGTGGGCGCGCGTGAGCTCAACCACCACGCGAGGGTGGCTCCGCTCCGGGAAGCTCCCGTTAGGGCGCTGCTTGGCCTTGAGGTCCATGAACGCGGGCACGATGCCCGTGTCGCCGCACACGCGCGCCACGAAGCGCAGGATGGCGTCGTTGCTCCTGAAGTTGTAGTCGAGCCGCACGGTGCCGGCCTCGCCCACCTCGGCGCCGCGGTCCTCGAACACGCCCACATCCGCCCCGCGGAAGCCGTAGATGGCCTGCTGGGCATCGCCCACCGTGGTGAGGTGGCACGCGCCCTCGCCCGAGAGGCCCTTGACCATGCTGACCTGCTGTCCGTTGGTGTCCTGGAACTCGTCGACCATCACAAGGCGGAACTTGTTCGCATAGCGCGCGGCGATGTCCGGGTGCTCGCGGAAGGCCTGGGCCACCAATTGCAGCAAATCGTCGTTGTCCAAGACGCCCATCGAGCGCTTGGCCTCGGCATATATGCCGTCAATGCGTCGCGAGAGGTCCATGAGCGGACCTTCGAGCCCCTGCGCCGCGGCCAGGGACACCTCGCCCCTCGCGGCGTCGAGGAGCCTGCGGACCTCCTTGTAGAAGTCGACGACGGCCTTTGCCCGCCACTTCCTGCCGTCGGGCCCCTCGAGCGTATCAAGCAGCCGCCGTGCCTCCTCCCCCGTGCGCTTGCCAGGCGCCAGCTCAAAGAAACCCCTCAGCCTATCGCGCGAGGCAGCTAGCTTCTCGAGCTCGTCGGGGTACTTGGAATCGCAGGCGCACAGCGCCTCGTAGGCATCGAGCAGGGCACGCAGGGCGCCCTCGACATCGATGCGCGCCGGAACGAACTCAAGCGAGTCGAGCCCGCGCTCGGCCGAGGCCGCCTTGTCGCGCAGGGCGGAGACGAGAGCGAGGACGTCTGCCCTTCCACCGGAGCCATATTCGCGAAAGAGCGCGTCCAGGCCCGGGTCCCCCTCGAGCTCGGCGAGGGCCCGCTCTGCCGCCTCGGCGCGCATGACGAGCGCCTGCTGCTCGCCAATCATGGAAAACTCGGGGTCAAGCCCCAGGTCGAGCGAATTCGTGCGCAGGATGCGCGCACACATGTGGTGGATGGTGCTCACCCAGGCGGAATCGACCTTGAGCGCCTCCTCAGCAAGGCCCGCCTCACGAAGGGCGCCGCGCACGCGCTCCTTGATCTCGCCGGCGGCCTTCTCCGTGAAGGTGATGATGAGCGCCTGGTCCAGACTGTCGAGGAACGGCCTGCCGCCCTCGCCGGACCCCGGGCAGAGGGCCCACACGATGCGGCGGGTCAGGGTGAACGTCTTGCCAGAGCCGGCGCCGGCCGCCACGAAGACGGGGCGGTCGAGCGTGGTCACGATGTCGCGTTGCTCGGGCAGAAGGCCCTCCAGCAACCCGGTTGGGTCAACGGCAGCCATCTACGATAGCCTCCTCTCGCAGTCCAGAACCGGACACCAGTTGCAGGCGTCCTTCGCAATCGGGCGGGCGTCGATGACACCCGCGCGCATGTCGTCGATTGCCTCGGCAATCTTCTCCTCGGTACGGTCGAGCAGCTCATCGAAGGTGCGAGCGCCCGGCACCGGCAGGCTCACGCGCTCCACCTCGGAGGCCCTGAGGTCTCTCGCCGCCCATACGGCATCAATGTCGCGGGCGCTCACGGCTCCCGCTATCTGGTGGTTGCCGCGAGTGCCAAGGTATACGGCGCCCACGACCTCGACCCCGCTGCCGCGCAAGAGGTTTCGGGCCACGCTCGCATAGACGAGCGTCTGGACGCGCCGCGGCAGCCTAAAGCCGGCGGCAAAGTCCTGCTCGCCGCGTGGACTCAGCGCATACTCCTCGAACAGCGAGCTCTTGTGCTTGTAGTCGATGACAAGCGCCTGGCCACGCTCGTTGACGTCGATGCGGTCTATCGTGCCCACAAGGTCTGCCCCGGCGTAGGTTGCCGCAAGGCCCGAGGTGCCGCCGAAGCGCCCCTCGAACAAGCGGGGCTCGAAGCCCTTGAAGCGGGTCGACTCGTAGGCGAGTGTGTCCACCAAATCTCGCTTGAGCTCGTCTAGCTTGCGCTGCTCGGCCTGGCCATGTGGAATAAGCGCCTGCTTGGAGCGCACGTTTCCCTCAAGCCTCTGGTGCTCGAGGTGCTCGTCGAACTCCGCCACCAGCATGTCCGTGGCCTTGGCAAGCGTGTCCTCGTCCACACGAGAGCCCGGAACCCGCACGGACGGGTCAAACCAGAACAGCGACCCCTCCGGGCGTTCGGCGGCGTCCTCGCCCACGAGCCCCGCCTTCCTCGACGCGGCGAGGAACAGGTCGCGATGCGTCACCTCCAGCACGCGGTGGGCAAAGGTGCCCATCTCCATGTTGGAGAACCCGGCGTCGCAGTCATCAAGCCCAAGGCGACGCAGGGTGAACCACTTGTAGGGGCACTCGAGGTAGCTTTCGATCTGAGACGCCGAGAGCGAGGGGCGCCCCTCGGGGAGTTCCGCCTGGCCATCGCGCGGCACCACGACGAGCCGGCGCAGCGCCTCATTGAGCCGACCGGCGGCCGCAGCCCCCGGAACCCTGCGAAGCGGCGTGCGCGCGCCGGTAGCGCTGAGGTTCTCCTCAACCAGGCCCTCGTCGCGCTTGGAGGCGGCGTCGGGGCGCAGCAGCGGCACCTCGTCACCGTCAACCTCCTCCGTGGCATAGCAAGCCAGGACCTCCGAGAGCATGACCGCCGGGAAGGTCTCCGAGGCACGCTCGTCACGCGCCGGGCGCACGAGGGCAAGCTCGGAGCGCGGCGCGCGCACCGCGGCGGCAAAGGCGGCTCGCGCCAGCTGGAGCCCGTCTGCGGCAACGTCGACACCCGTATGGGCAAGCAGCTCGTCCAGAGCCCCGTCGGCTACGGAAATGGATGAAGACGCCGCATCGAGCCCCAGGTAGACAAGGACATCCGCAGACATGGGCGGCAACGCGGCGGTAGCCTTAGAGGACACGATGAGCACCTCGCAGGCGGCCTCAGGCGCCGTGAGCTCCACGCGCCACGACGCGCGCACGCGATCGAGCGACATCGCGGCAAGGTCCACGAGCTCGGTGAGGCTTACGCCGTCCTTCCCAAGGGCGACGCCCGCATCCTTGAGCGCGCGCCCGGCGGCGCAAATGGCCTGAAGCGCCGCGGCGTCCTCCAAGGCAGACAGCACCTCCTCGGTGGGCGCGGGCTGGGTGGGAACGTCTTGAGTGGAGACGTCCGCGCCCGCAGGAGCGGCAGAGCCGGACGGTCCATTGGACGCACGGCCGGACGCATCTGTAGGCGCACCGTTGGCCCCCTCAGACGAGGCCCGCTCCTCAAGCCCCGCAGAGAGCCTCGTTGCCGCCGCGGCGATGTGGCCGCTCATGAGCTCGCGCACGCATGCCGCCAGGGCAGGCGAGGTGGCAGACGGATTCGTGAGGGTCTTGAGCACGGCCGCGGGCGTGAGGATGCGGTTGCCGCGCCAGTTGGCGTCGCGTCCCCACACACGCTCGACGCTCATGCCGCCCACGTTTGCGAGGAGGAAGTCGGAGATGTCTCGAGGCGGCCACCAGCTCATGTCCGGCAGGGGCTCGGCTGGGTCCTTGGGGCTGGAGGCATCGAGCTCGACCAGGCGAGCGACCTCCCCTGCGAGGCGCAAGAAGCCGGCGCCCACCCTCGTCTTGGCGGCGGTGCACCCCAACTGGGCCCGCACGGAGATGCCCCGGGCGCGGAGCTTGGGAGCGATGCCCTTCCACGCCCGGCGCACATCCGGCACCACGAGAACTACCCGGCTCGCACCCTCTGAGGTGCGCTCCACCACGTACCGGCACACGGCCTCGTCAACCGCGAGCGGGCCCGCAGGCTCAAGCAGCCGTACGGCACCTGTGGGCAGGATGCCCTTGCCCTCGCGCACACGAAAGAGCCTATCGAGAAGACGCTGAAGCTCGGGAGCCCTCGTGCCGGGACCGTCGACCAAGCCCGCCGCGTCGCCGCCAGCCATAGTCCCTTCCTCGCCCGCGTCGTCGGCGGCAGGCACAGAATCGCACGCGACCTCAATACCTCGCCCGCTCGCCGTCTCGGCGAGCTCGGCCACCATGCGGCGCACCTCGGCAGAGGCGGGTCCCCCGTCATCTCTTGCCAGAACATCCACGGAGGTGACCTTGCCAAGGGCGACGGCAAACTCGCGCGTGGCACGCGGCATCTCGCCAAAGCCCAGCAGCAGGCAGGCTGGCAAGCTGGCGTGCTGGTTGGCCATGCTGCCGGGGAGGAGCGCCAGCGCCTCGCAGGGCTCAACAAGCCCGCGGCGAACAAGCTCTCCGCCGTAGGCCTCGACAAGCTCGACGGCGCGTCGCTCGCCCTGCGTAAGACCTGGGCGCTCGCTCTCGGGAGGAAGCCATGGCAGGGCACGCTGCGCCAGCTGGCAAAGCACCCCCGCCGTGCCGCTCCCCCTGTCAAGCGGGGCAACCTCGGGCTCCGCGGAAAGCAGGCGTGCCATCATCACGGCACGCTGGGGAGGCGTCACGAGGGCACGGCCGTCTCCATAGAGTGCCCAGCGCAGCCGCAGCCAGGTCTCGGGCGTCGCGCACTCGACCCCCAGGGCAAGCTCGGGATTCCGCGCCAGGGCACGCTGCAGCTCGAGGGAGAGGGAGAGCGAGGGACACAGCACGAGCACGCGGCCGCCCGCACGCACGGCATCGCGTATCAGCCGAACGGCAGATGGCCCCACCAGCAGCTCTTCAGACGTACTCGCGATGTGCAGCGCCATGGCTCTCCCGTCGTCGCACAGCCCAGGGCCTCGCCAGCCGGCAAGGCCCCCACTTCAATGGATTCGATGGTACCGCGCATTCCGGACAATAAGTTTTGGACAAAGGCCTTTGCCCGATCCGCTCGGCTGGGCAAAGGCTATACCTGCCCTACTCGGCACTCTCCATGCGGTCGAGGACGCCGCGATAGCCGCCAACGGCGCCGTTCAGGCACTTCGAGACGCGGCTCACCGTCGTGGATGAGGCGCCCGTCCGTTGTTGAACCGCAAGATAGGGCTCCCCCGCATCGAGCAGGCGAGCGACCTCAAGGCGTTGCGAAAGGTCCTCGATCTCGCGCGGGGTGCACAGGTCGAGCAACAGGGCCGAGGCCTCCTCGGCCGTCTCTATCTGCGCCAACGCCTTCGCCAGCACCTGAGCCGACTCCGAAGCCATGACCTCTCGCGCGTCCATCACGCCTCCCCGCTCTCCCCTATCGACGCTCGTCACTTTAGCGCATTAAAGTGCCCGGGGCAAAGCAGTGGGTTAGCGCCATCGGGGACAGACCCTTTGCGCCTCCCTCCGGCACGAGGCGCCCGACGGCCCGTGGCGTCGAACGGAGCGGAACCAAGACCGGCATCCCCGCCCCGGCTCGCGAGCCAGCGCGTGGGAGGCCGCGGGCACAGCGAGCGCCCCGGGCCTCCGCACCGCGCGTGGGTATACTGCCCCAAACGACTTTGGAGGTCATGCACATGGGATTCATCGGAACCTGGCTTGTCACGGCCATCGCCGTTGGGGCCGCCGTCTGGCTCGTGCCCGGCATAGAGATTGTGGGAGGAACCTACGCCGCGGCCATCTTCACGGCCCTCTTCCTCGCGCTCGTCAACGCCATCGTCAAGCCCGTCGTGAAGACGCTGAGCCTGCCGCTCAACATCCTCTCGCTCGGCCTGTTCTCGCTGGTCATCAACGCGTTCATGCTTGAGCTCGCCGGCTACCTCTCCCGCAACATCACCCACGCCGGCATCTACGTCACCGGCTTTGGCGCCGCCTTCGTGGGCTCCATCGTCATCGCCATCGTCACGATGATCCTGGACGGCGTGGTGAGCGACTAGCTCCCAGGCGGAGGAGCCCCAGGCGCCCCCCCACGCCCGCCTTTCACAGCTCGCTAGAGGCGCGCGACAGCCCCCGCGAGTTGCACGAGCGCCCGCTCAACCACAGAGCGCGGGCAGGCCACGTTGAGGCGGATGAAGCCCTCGCCCTCGGGTCCGAAGATGTCGCCGAAGTCCACCCAGAGCTTCGCCTCGTCCTCGACCAGACGGTGGAGCTCGTCCTCGCTGAGCCCAAGCGCGCGGCAATCGACCCACAGGAGGTAGGTGCTCTGGGGCTCCACGAGGTGCAGCGCGGGCGCATGCTCGCGAAGGTACGCGCCCGTGAGGCGGATGTTGTCCTCCACGTAGGACTTCATCTGGGCAAACCAGTCCTCGCCGTGCTCGTAGCAGGCCTGGCCGGCAACGATGCCCATGGTGCCCAGCTGGCTGTAGCCGGCGGCGGCTACGGCATGGCGGAAGCGCTCGCTGAGCCCTGCATCCGGCACGAAGATGTTCGAGTCCTGCAGGCCCGCCAGGTTGAAGGTCTTGCCCGGCGACGTGCAGATGACGGCATGCGACGCATAGGGCTCGCCCAGCGAGGCGAACGACGCGTGCGCAAAGCCCGGCCGCGCGAAGTCCGCGTGGATCTCGTCGGAGACCACCGTCACGCCATGGGCGAGGCAGATGTCGCCCATGGCCCGGAGCTCATCCTCCGCCCAGACGCGCCCCACCGGATTGTGGGGGTTGCAGAGCAGGAAGAGCGCAGGTCTCTCCTCGCTCACGACGTGCTCGAACTCGGTCGCGTCAAAGCCGTAGGAGCCATTCGCATAGGTGAGCGGGGCGCGTGCCACCACGCGGCCGTTGTCCTCGATGACCTCCCTGAACGGGTAGTACACGGGCGGCTGGATGAGCACCGCGTCGCCCGGCTCGCTGTAGGCACGCACCGCCGCGGCCAGCGCAAAGACCACACCCGGCGTAAGCGTGCAGGTCTCGGGATCCGGCCGCCAGCCCTGGTGGCGCTCGATCCAAGAGCAGGCAGCGGCGAAATAGGAGTCGTCCGGCTCAGTGTAGCCAAAGATGCCATGCTCGCAGCGCGCCACGAGGGCGTCGACGGCCTCCTGCGGAATGCGGAAGTCCATGTCCGCCACCCACATGGGCAACAGGTCGGCCGACTTGCCGCGCCGCTCGGCGCAGTCGTACTTGAGCGACCCGGTGCCATGGCGGTCGATGACCGCATCAAAGTCGTACGTCATACAAATCCCCTCATATGTCATTGGGGACAGGTCCTTTACAACCATCCTGAAACTGCCGTTACCAGGAAAGGTACAAAGGAGCCTGCCCCCTCTCACTAGGCCAGGGCCTGGGCCAGGTCCGCAATGATGTCATCGGCAGACTCGAGGCCCACCGAGAGGCGCAGCATCCGCTCGTCGATGCCCTTCTGGGCCAGTTCCTCCAGCGCCACGTCCGCATGCGTCTGCGTCTTGGGGTAGGTGACGAGCGTCTCGGTGCCACCCAGGCTCTCGGCAAACATCACGAGCCTCACGCGACGCAGCAGCTCGAGCGCCCGCTCCTCCGCATCAACGCCAAAGGTCACCATGCCGCCAAAGCCCCTGCCCTGCGAAAGGCACAGGTCGTGACCGGGATGGTCGGCCAGACCCGGGTAGAGCACGTAGCTCACCTGCGGCTGCTCGCGCAGCCACTCGGCCAGGCGCAGGGCGTTCTGCTGGTGGCGCTCCATGCGCACGGGCAGCGTCTTGATGCCGCGCGAGACCAGCCAGGCGGCAAACGGGTCGAGCCCCGAGCCGATGGTCTTGATGAGGTAGCGCAGGCGCTCGGAAACCTCCGGACGCGCCGAGACCAGAAGGCCGGCGATAACGTCGTTGTGGCCGCCGAGGTACTTCGTGGCGCTGTGGACCACCACGTCCGCCCCCAGCGAGATGGGGTTCATGAAGTACGGCGTGAGGAACGTGTTGTCCACCACGAGCAGCGCGCCCGCGGCGTGGGCGAGCTCGGCCAGCGCCGCGATGTCAGAGACAGTCATCGTAGGGTTCGTGGGGCTCTCCACGAAGAGGGCTGCGGCACCGGGAGCCAGCGCCTCCTCCACGGCCGCGAGGTTGGAGGTGTCGACGCGCACGGTCTCGACGCCGTTTTTGGCAGAGACACTATCGAACAGGCGAATCGAGCCGCCATAGAGGTCCCACGAGGCCACGATGCGGTCGCCAGGCGAGAAGAGCTCCATCAAACACGAGATGGCAGCCATGCCCGACGAGAAGGCGAGCGCGTCGTCTCCGCCCTCGAGCGCGCAAACCGTGTTCTCCAGCACCTCGCGCGTAGGGTTCTGCAGGCGTGTGTAGTCGTAGCCCGTGCTCTGGCCCACGCCCGGATGGGCAAACGAGGCCGTGAGGTAGAGCGGGGGCACGATGGAGCCGGTAGGGTCCTCCGCATGACGGGGCGGGTGGATACAGGCAGTCGAGAAGTCCATCTCGGATGATCCCTTCAGAACGAGAGCTAAGGCTCACGCGGGGCGTGCACACGCGCCGGGCGAGCGCGCGCCGGGCGAGCGCGGTTTTTCGGTCCCAAGGATAGGGCATCGTGCCGCCGCGTTCACCCGCCTGCTTCGCGGATCGAAGGATGGGGCAACCAAATCTCCGATTATTTGTTCCCTAACCTTCGATCCGCGCGCAGGGATGCCGCCGATGGACCCACATTCCGCCCGTCTGGCAGGCAACCTTTCCGTCGCCGTCCGCCTTCGGCTCGCGCAGCAAGGGCGCCGCACGGCGGAGCGCCGAGATGTCGCATGGCGAGAAGTGACACGCGAGATGGCGTAATGCATGGGACACTGAGACACGGCTCGCCGAGGTTGCGCGCAAAAGATCTTTGAAAAAGCTCTTGCGCGCCAGCAAGACTTCTTGCTAATATAGCCCTCGCGCTGAACAGCGCACCAACATACGGGCGTTTAGCTCAGGGGGAGAGCGCTTCCCTGACACGGAAGAGGTCACAAGTTCAAATCTTGTAACGCCCACCACATTGCCGCAGGTCGGGTTTTCCCGGCCTGCTTTTTCTTCACTTAGAGTTCTTCGATGACCGTCAAGCGCTCTCACGTCCAACCAGCCGCTCAGAGGTGCCCGCCACTCACAAGGCTCGCAGCTCTATCCGCCTGAATGACGCTCGGTATCGCCGACATTGCGCTTGCTGGCTGCGGGTCCAGCACCACAGGCAGCCCAGCCACAACCAGCGCCGCATCATCCCCTCCCGCCGCGGGGCTGTAGCCACTCGCTTTCACATCGCTCTCGCCCGCCGAAGGAGCCAACTGCCCAGCCGGCACTTGGGTATAAAGGCCTGTCGACGTGAGATATCAAACCAGGGGGCCATCATGAACTTGCTTGAGACCATGCTGCATCGCAGGAGCACACGCACCTACACGGGAGAGCACGTGACGAAGGAGCAGCTCGACAAGGTCCTTGCAGCGGGGCAGTCCGGCGCCTCCGGAAAAGCCCTCTATCCCTGGCAGTTCGTGGTGGTGCAGAACAGGGACACGATAGCCCTGCTCGCAGACTCGCGCGAACGCGGCGCGGGCAACACGGTGGCGCTCGCCGACGCGGTGATCGCCGTGTTTGGCAACGCCCAGAAGAGCGACATCTGGATCGAGGACTGCTCTGGGGCCCTCAGTAACATGCACCTCATGGCCGACTCCCTCGGGCTCGCGAGTTGCTGGATTCAGGGCAGGCTGCGCCTCGCCAAAGACGGGCGCTCCACCGACGAGTGCGTCCGCGAACTACTGGGCGTGCCAAGCCCCTATCACCTCGAGGGCATGCTCGCGCTTGGCGTTCCCAAGGCGCACCCCGCGCCCCACACCCTCGACGACGTTGACCAGTCGAAGATTCACTGGGAGCACTTCTAGGTGCGAGGCCTCGGCTCAAGGCGCCCAAGGGAGAAGGCAAGCCGGCAATCGGCACCTAGCAGCGTGGTCTGAACGCAAGGTGACAAGCGGCCCAATCGCAGCGCGTTGCCACGCAGCCGAAGCACGGCGAAAATTTTTTCAAGAATCCCCTTGTGCAGAGACCTGGTTTGTTGCTACTATAGCTCTCGCACTTTTGGTCCCCAGAAGGTGCATCACATTCGGGCGTTTAGCTCAGGGGGAGAGCGCTTCCCTGACACGGAAGAGGTCACAAGTTCAAATCTTGTAACGCCCACCATACATGATGAGGCCGAGGCTTTTGCTTCGGCCTTTTTCTTTGACGAGGGTCTTTCGTTCATGCGCCATGGCTCTTCTTGTCGCTGCGATTTCGCAGTCGCGGCCTCACTTTGTTGCCCGCGGCAGAAATGAGCCTCGCGATCTTGTCTGGATTGGCAAGAAAGTGCTGGTCAAGCTCCTCGGCCACCTACGCCTCGCCCGCCCGGGCCTCTGCCGCCTGCATCTCGGCCACCTACACCTCGCCTGCCCGGGCCTCTGCCGCCTGCGTCTCGACCACCCGCACCCCCTCAATCCGACCCTTGGCCGCCCGCGCCTCGTCCCTCCGGCGCTGGCGCACCAGGTCTTGCCGAATCCAGCGGATGACGAGCTCGGTGAGGTCGTTCAGCTCGTCCTCGGTGAGCGGGCGGCCCTTGGGAATGCGGTGCCACTTCTCGATGCACCCGCGACAGCATGTGGCCGTGGCGTGCTGGGCGGTGAAGACGGGATGGCCCTTCCACGGGGTCTGCCGGCCGTCGTTCTCCGGCCAGGCAGTACCCACGCGCTTGGCAAGCAGGTCGCGCGCGTGCTCGCGAATGGTTGCCTCGCCCTTGTCGAGTGCGTACGCACGGTCCTTGGGCGCGAGGCTGAACTTGGCGCGGAACTTGGACGTGCCAAGCCGCTCGAGCGTCCGCATTGCCCAGGCCCTGACCTGTTCGTCATCCATATGCCAGTCCATCGGCCCCGCCCGCCTCCACTCCGTTGCGCACACGGGCATCGTACCCCTCGCGCGCGCCCGAAAGCGTACTGAGCGCCCACTCGCGGCGCACAGCCGCCGCCGGTGCCCTAAGATGGTCCGTGGCGTCGACCCCACCCCGGCGAAAGGACCCCCATGACCCTCACGCAGCTCCGATATGTCGCCAAGGTCGCGGAATGCGGTTCAATCACCGAGGCAGCCCGGCAGCTCTACATCTCCCAGCCAAGCCTCTCCGCCGCCGTGCGCGAGCTTGAGGGCGAGCTGGGCATCGTGATCTTCAACCGCAACGCCCGCGGCATCTCGCTCACGCCCGACGGCTCGGAGTTCCTCTCCTACGCGCGCCAGATCCTCGAGCAGATCGAGCTCGTGGAGCAGCGCTACGCCCACGCGTTGCCTTCCAAGCGCCTCTGCGCCATCTCCACCCAGCACTATGCCTTCGCCGTGAACGCCTTCGTGAAGCTGCTCGAGAGCATGGACGCCCCGGAGTACGAGCTCACCCTGCGCGAGAGCCGCACCTACGAGGTGTTCGAGGACGTTGCCGGCTACCGCAGCGAGCTGGGCATCATCTACCTGAGCTCGTTCAACGAGAAGGTGCTCCGCAAGCTCATGCGCGAGAGCCACCTCAGCTACACGCCGCTGTTCAACGCCCCTCCGCACGTGTTCCTCAGCGCGAGCCACCCGCTTGCCGGCGCCGAGAGCGTGACGCTCGCAGACCTCGACGACTTCCCCTACCTCTGCTATGACCAGGGCACGCACAACTCCCTCTACTTCTCCGAGGAGCTGCTGCCAACGGAGAGCCACCGCAAGACCATCGTGGTGACCGACCGCGCCACCCTCTTCAACCTGCTGCGCGGCGTCAACGGCTACACGATCTGTTCGGGCGTGCTCAACTCGAACCTCAACGGCAGCGACATCGTCTCGGTGCCCCTCGTGACCGATGAGACCATGCAGCTGGGATACCTCACCAACGACCGCGCGCGCCTCTCCCCCATGGCCACGCGCTACCTCGAGGAGCTGCGTGCCCTCATCGCCGCGGAGGGCTTCGAGGTCCTGGGCTAGGCACTCGGGGCAGCCGCGCAATCAGCGACTGCGAACCATGCGCGCATCCCGGGCCGGAGGCTCAGGGCGGCTTGTCCACTCTGGCTGGAGCACGAAACGAGGCCACCCCTCCGGGCTAGGCACTCGGGCAAGCCTCCCCTGCACTGCTCTATTTTGACGTATTCGTAAGGAAGCGGGAACGGCGGACTGCATGCCCGGGCGCACGGGGATAAAGAGTGATGTCGCTTTTTCGCCCTCCACGGGAGGTACCCATGTCAGAAGACCAGAATACTCAGCAGGCACCCAGCGGCGACATTCCCGCTGCCGACAAGCCCATCGTCATTCCGCCCGCCGGCCCCTCCGCACCCGTCCCGGCGGCCGACGCCCCCAGCCCCATCGAGGGCCGTCTGCGCAAGGCACCGCTGCGCGTGCCCGACATGTACGAGCAGTGCAGCGGCTTCACCCTGTTCGGCCGACGCATCCGCTCGCTCATCTACTCCACCGACGTCGCTGTGATCCGCAACTCCAACGCAGACGCGGTCTTTGCCGTCTACCCCTTCACCGCCCAGCCGGCCATCACGCAGGCCCTGCTCACGGTGGCCGAGGCACCCCTCTTCGTGGGCGTGGGCGGCGGTACCACCACCGGCCGGCGCGCCGCAGAGCTCGCGGCGGTCTCCGAGATGCAGGGCGCGGCGGGCGTGGTCCTCAACTCGCCGGCAACCTCGGAGATGGTGGCGCAGATCGCCACCACCGTGGACATTCCCGTGGTGGCCACCATTACCAAGTACGACGAGGAGGCCGCGGAGAAGGTCTACGCCGGGGCCCGCATCGTGAACGTGGCCGCCGGGCGCGACACGCCCAAGGTCATCGCCGAGCTGCGCGCGGCGTTCCCCAACCTGCCCATCATCGCCACGGGCGGCCACGACGCCACAACGGCGCAGGCCGCGGTGGCCGCCGGCGCCAACGCGCTCATCTGGGCGCCGCCCAGCGTCATCCAGCTGCAGAAGGACATGATGACGCGCTACCGCGCCGGCATGGGCGCGCACGACGATGACGAGCCCGCAAAGAAGGAGCCGATGGCAGAGGGGGTGCCGCAGGTGGTGGTGCCCCCGGTGCCCGACATCACGGACATGCCGGTAGCAGACGTGCCGGCGGGCGTCGTGAGCACGGTTCCGCCCGAGGAGGTTGCCAAGCCCGTGGTCACGAAGGGCTTCGTGAGCCCGTTCCACGGCTTCTTGCCGCGACTCCGCCGCAGGGGGTAGGCATTCCGGAGATCTCTCCAGCAAGCTTTCGTCTCTGGGGTGACTTTCCCTCAAGCGGTGCAGGCATATATCTCTAACACGTATAACCGCAGGCTTCGTACCTGCGGGTTTTCTCTTTCTTACCATCGAATAGGCGAGGGAGCAAACTCTCCCCCGGGAATAAGGTTCCCCAAGATGAGAGGAGCGAGGCCGCAAAGACGCCAGGCAATGGTCCCGCATGGCCTCGCAACGCAAAGGGGGCCGAACGGAACAATCCGTTCGGCCCCCTGCCAAACCCCAAGACGAAGCTACTTGGCCGCGTCCACGGCCTCACGCTCGTCGGCCGGCACCTCGGCATGGAGGCCGCAGTGGCAGGCGGCGTGCTCGGCGTCGCGCTGCGCCTTCTCCGCGGCGGCCTTTGCCTCCGCCTCCTCGCGCATGTGCTGCTCGGTGGGAGAGCCGGCGAAGCCAACGTGGCCCGTGTGCTCCCAGCGGTGGATGTCAGAGACCGAGGAGCCCTGCGGCACGTCGCCGTGGCGCTTCTCGTAGTACTGGTCATGCTCGTTCCACAGCTTCTCGGCAACGGGAGCCCAGGCAATGGCCGCCGGCTCGGTCTTCTCGGCCAGCTGCTCGGGCGTCTCCTCGGCCACGAGGTCCGTGTTGTGGGCGCCCGCCTCCTTGACCATCTCGCCCAGGATATGCGGATTCTCCAACATGGGGCACGGACGCAGGTGATTGCCATTGAACGGCTGGTTCTCGTAGTACTTCATGAAGATCGGCGAGCGCAGCGCGTCGAGCAGGCTCATGTCGTGAATGTTGGCGTTGGAGTAGTGGATGAACACGCACGGCTCCACGTCGCCCGCGGCGTTGATGTGCAGGTAGCGACGGCCGCCGGCGATGCAGCCACCCACGTACTCGCCGTCGTTCTGGAAGTCGAGGGTAAAGAGCGGCTTCTTCTCGCGCATCTCGCGGATGAAGTGGTACATCTTCACGCGCTGCTCGGGCGTGGGCACGAGGTCTGCCGTGGCGGCGCGGCCCACCGGCATGAAGTGGAAGTACCAGCAGAAGAGCGCGCCCTCGCCAATCATCCAGTCCATGTTCTCCTCGGTGGCCACCGTGTCGGCGTTGGCCTTGGTCCAGCAGCAGGAGATGCCAAACGGCAGGCCGTGCTCGCGCAGCAGCTTCATGGCGCGTTCGATCTTGTTGTACACGCCCTCCCCGCGGCGCGCATCGGTGGTGTGCTCGTTGCCCTCGGCGCTGATCGCCGGCACGAAGTTGCCCACACCGATCATGTCCTGGCAGAAGTCCTCGTCTATGAGCGTGGAGTTGGTGAAGCACAGGAAGATGCAGTCTGGGTGCTTCTCGCAGATCTTGATGAGGTCGTGCTTGCGCACGAGTGGCTCTCCGCCGGTGTAGATGTAGACGTGTGTGCCAAGGGCCTTGCCCTGCGTCACGATGGAGTCGATGTCATCGAGCGAGAGGTTCTGCTGGTGACCGTACTCCGCCGCCCAGCAGCCGATGCAGTGCAGGTTGCAGGCGCTCGTGGGGTCCAAGAGGATGGCCCAGGGGATGTTGCAGCTGTACTTGTCGCGCATCTTCTCCTGTACGGGCCAGGCCATGAGGTTGCCGTCCACGAGCAGCGCCTTGAGGAGCTTGGTGCGCATCTCGGGGTTGAGGCTGAAGACGCGCATCATGAGCTGGTACCAGTTACCGCGGCTCTTGATGACGTCCGTGAACGCCTTGCGCTGCACGGGAAACACCGAGTTCGGGACGAGCTTGTTGACCAGGTCCATGATCTGGTCGAGGTGGTCTGCCGGATTGTCGTCGAGGTAGTCGATGAGCTTGTTGAGTGCGGCACGCTCCGCGGCCTGCGTGAGTCCCATGCTGGTTCCCTTCCCTCTCGGACTGCCCATGCGCGGCCGGCTGCCCGGCCGTCGGCTCCGTCCATTCCCCCGGAGAGCCGCGGCGTGAAGTCAACGGCCTCCTGTAGGTCTTATGTCAACTAATACGGAATGGTACCCCTCGCAAGCACGCATTAACCAACATGCGTGCAGAACAATTCAGTCCTTACGCGTCCGTAACCGACGGGACAATCGGACGAGAAACGTCAGCGACGTGCGCCGGACTGTTCCCTGCGGCGCGTCCGCGCGACGGCACGGCGAGGACTGGTGCGCTGAGCGCTGCCCCGTCTCCTGCCCTCCTGCGGCGCGTCCGCGCGACGGCATGGCAGCATGCCCGACGCCAGCCTCGGAAGCGCGCCCATCCAAGGACGGCTCGGGCGGCACGCCCCAATAGCCCGGCCTGCGCTTTGCAGCGAATCATCCGATTGCCCAACGGCAGCCTCCGGGAGCACGCGCTCCGGAAAAACACAAGCCCTGTCCAATAAAGCCCTCGACGCAACCGGTCCTCTCGCTAAAGAAGGGGTCAGCTTAGCGAGAAGGATTCCGCCATGAGATGCCTCACAGCCCAAACCCCGAACGAATACCAGACGGGGGTCCTCGAGGCGATAGGCATGACCCGCAAGCCCGGGGACAGCTTCGTCGAAGCCCGAGAGAACGTCGGCATGGTTACTCAAACCGCGCCGGCAGGCCAGAGGTCTCCACAGACCTGCCGGCGGAGCTCATCGCCCCCCTACACCACCTCGAGCGGCTCCTCGAGTCCTGCGAGCTCACGCGCGCGTCGCTCGAGTCGGTGGGCTGCACCTTTGTCGCGAATCTCGAGCACGTCTGCACGACGGGCGCGGTCTCGGAGAGCTTGTTGTACTCGTCCTCGGAGATGCCGGAGTACGGGGCAAGGATGATGTCAGGCTGGCAGTCGTTCACAGCCTCGAGATCGACGCCGTCGGTGTCGTCAAAGAGGACGGGCAGGTCGGCGCCGAGCTTCTTGTAGGCATCCGTGATCCAGAGGCGCAGGCCGGACTCCCCAGCATGGAAAACCCGGTATCGCGAGATTGGGCGGCCGATCGCCGGGAGAGGCCGCTCCCTATTGCGGGAACACCACCGTGAGCAGCATCTTGAAGGCCGTGACGGCCCTGACCGCGTGCGGAGCGCCAGCCGGAATCACGATGGCCTCGCCGGCATTCACGAGGTGCGGCTCGCCCTTGATGGTGATTTCGGCCGTGCCCTCCTGCACGAAGACCATGGCGTCGCCACCGGCGGCATGACTCGACATGCCCTCGCCCTCGTCGATGGCGAAGACCGTCATCTTGCAGGCGGGCGTCTGCGCAAGGGTGAGGCTGTTGACCCGGCCCGGCTCCACCTCCACGAGACCCTTCGGCGCAAAGAGCTCTTCCTTCTCGACGTTCTTGATGAGCTCGCTCATGGCAGTTCCTTTCGTTTGCGCGACGCCTCGCTCTGAGGTGCCGCTCGCTGATGCGTCTTACATGGGTGGCCCCGCCTCATGCACTGGTGCACAAGTTGCGAGAAGCCGTCCGCCGATATCCCCGTTCGGGCAGCCCGCCCCGCGCGCGTGGGCAAGTCCACCCAGGCAATCTGCCGGGGCCCGCTTGCTACACGTTCGCGGGCACCGTAACCTGCAACATCTTGAATGGCTCGCCCACGCCCTCAACAGCGTGTTCGACGCAGGCCGGCACGCGCAGGACGTCGCCCGCAGAGAGCTCGGCGCGCCAGCCGTCAGGGCGCGTCAACGCCATGCGACCCTCAACGCACAGGTAGAGGGTATCGCCCTCGTAGCGCTCCTCGCTCACGGACTCTCCCGCCGCAAAGGCGAAGAGTGTGGCAGAAAGCCCCAGCTCAAAGCCACCACGCACGAGCGACATGCTCGAAGCCTGGCCAGGATGGCAGGCAACGAGGCTCGCGAAGGGCAAGGCCTCTTCCTCGGGTAGGTTTCTCAGCTCCACGTTGGTCCTCCTCAATCAGTTCCTGTTCCGACGACCGTCCCGGCTCCCCTGGCGCCCGTTCCGTCCTCGAGGGATCGTCCCGGCACCGGCAGCCTCGCCCCGCCCCGCCCGACGGCCCCGGCTGCCCGCTGCCGCGACCCGTCGCAGAGGCCCCGCCCGGCAGGGCCAGCGACCCGTCGCAGAGGCCCCATCTCCACCTGACGCCCACGCCCGCTCCGGCGGCCCCGCCCTGCACCATCATCCGCCGAGAGTAGTCATTACGCACTTTTGGAACCGTTTCAGGCCGAAAAAACATGCGTAATGACTACTCTCGGCGAGAACGGGGGCAGAGGCGGAGGGCCGGCGTCGCGGGGCTCCCGGGTCGGGGTCGGCGTCGCGGGGCTCCCGGGTCGGGGCCGGCACCTCTCCCGAGCCGGGGCTGACGGCTGGCGTCGCGGGGCCCCGGGGTCGGGACCGGCGTCGCGCGGGGCCCCGGGGTCGGGGCCGGCGCCTTACGCGACGGAGGCACCCCTCCCTGCAGGCTCCCCGCCCCCTACAGGAAGTAGAGGAACGAGCGGAGACGGTCCTCGGCACCCTGGCCAGGCGATCCGTCGAAGCTAAGCGGAAGCATGGGCACGCCAGCGTCGCCGAGCACAAGCTCGAGAATCGTGCCCGTGTTCTCGTACATCGAGGACAGCGTCGCCACGCCATCGCAGGTCTTACCAAGCTCGAGTGCCTTGGCGAGGCGATAGCGCCCGCCCCCGCCCGCAAACCTTCCGAGCCGCTCGTCCGCAATCGCCACCAAGCTGCCGAGGTCGGAACTGAAGGGCGAGAGCTCGCCCAGACGCGCCGCCGACTCCCCCATGCGGAGCGCAAGCCGATCGAGCAGGGCCTGCCTGCGACCGAGCTCCTCGGCAGAAAGCGCGCGAGATTCCTCCTCGTCCGCGCGGCGCCCCGCCTCGGCACGCTCGGCGGCAAGGTCGTCGTTCCAGAGGAACCACAGGTACTCGGCAAGGGGCATGCGCACGGGGCGAACGCCCTCCGCCGCGGCAATCCCAAGCGCGTTGCCCGTGAGCACGTCGCAGGCGACGAGCCCCCACTCGCCCACGACGCCGAGGGTCTTCTGTCGTCCCATGCCAAAAACCCCGGACGAACCCGCGCTCACCGCGCCCGCGCCCGCCGAGTCCGCGCAAACCGCGCCCGTGCTCGCCGCGTCCGCGCAAACCGCGTCCGCGCAATCCTCGTCCGCACGGTCAGTAGCCAAACGGGCAGCTTCTGCGCGGGCCTCGTCCGAGCGACAAGCATCCAAGCGAGCCGTGTCCACACGAGTGGTGGCCGGACGGGAGGCTTCTTCATGGGTCGTGCCCGAGCGGGCAGCTTTCGCATGAGCCGCGTCCGCGCGGGCAATCTCCTCGTCAGCGGCGAGCAACGCGTCAAAGAGTCCCTCGACGTCCTCGCACTCCCACGCGAGCGTCTCGAGCGCCGGGGCCACCACGCGCGCCGCGCCGCCGCGACGCGCGAGAACGCCTGCGATGACGCGCGCGTACTGGCAGTCTGCCTCGGCACCCTGCGTGCGCGGCACGAGTACCTGCGTTGCGAGCGAGCCGTCTGCCGCCAGCAGGGCCTGACCAAGCAGCATGGAGAACGTCAGGTACTCCTTGCTCGTGGTTTCCGCCTGTCCGGCGTCGAGGGCAGCGCCGTTGGCCGGGATGAGCGTCACGGCATGGCCGCGCCCCTCCAGCCATAACGCCAGCGCGCGGGCGCAGGGGCCGAGGTCTGGCACGGCGACGGGTCGGCTGCCCGAGAGGCCACATCCCAGGGAGAGCCTAGGCGCAGTCGCACGCCCCGGACGGTCGGCACACGCGACGGTTCTACCAACTCCCCCGGTCCCCCTTACACGCGCAGCGGCCTCAACACCTCCCTCGTCCTTGCGTACCGAACGGTCAACATACAAGGCGCGCGGAAAGGCTCCCTCTGCCTCCGCCGCGCCCAGGGCGGCCCCCGAGCCCGCAGGCTCCTCCCCACATTCGGCGTCCAAGTGGTCCAGCGCGTTGAGGAACGCCTCGAGCCGCGTGATGACACCCACGCGCGAGAAGTGCTCGTCCACCTCAATCTGTAGGTAGGGCTTGTCGCCCATCTCCTCCGTAAAGAGGTGGGAGAGCATCGTGTCCGGACCGCACCCGTGGTTGGTGAGGTAGACCGCGAACAGGCGCGGGTCGTCGCGAATGATGCGGGCCGAACCCAGGATGTGCTGCCCAAACGGCCAGCACATCTCGGGATAGTCGCCGGAGGTGTCCACGTCATGCCCGCGCAGGTGGCCCATCGTGATGACGCGCACGCCCCGTTCGAGCAAAAGCTCCGGAATGCCCATGTTGAGCACCGGGTCGGCAATGCCGTAGTTACGCGTCACGATGACGAGCACGCGCTCGTGAGGTCCCAGGGAGGCCAAGAGCTCGTCGCCCAGACGCTCCACGCGCTCGCCGTACTCGGTGAGGGCAAAGCCTCCCGCGAGCATGGCCTGGGCCGTGCGCTCGGGGCTGAAGCCGAGCTCCGCCCCCACCCCGAGCATGGACTCGGCCATCGCTACCTGCCCAAACTCCATGTCGAGCACGGGGCTGATGAGCCGAATGCCACGCTCCTCGAAGCGAAGGGCACGCGCCGCAAGCTCCGGTGCCGTCTGCATGTAAACGCAGGCGTAGTTGTGCCGCACCCTCGACCCCTCGTGGCGCATGGTGCGCACGCGCGGCATGAAGACGTAGTCCACGCCCGCCTCCGCGAGCTGCGCCATGTGCCCGTGGACGAGCTTCACCGGATAGCAGACCTCGCCCTGGCAGCTCGCCTGGGCCGCACGGATGGTGTCCTCGGACGTCTCCGGCGTGAGGTAGGTGTTGAAGCCGAGCTCGCGGAAGAAGGCATTTGCCATGGGAAACAGCCGGTGAAGCAAGAGGGCGCGAGGTATGCCCACCGTGGGCTTTGCGGGGTCGCGCTCGCCCGTGTAGCCCGCGAGGAACAGCTCGCCGCTCTTGCGCCAGAAGGCCTTGTTGGCATCAATGCGCCGCTGGTCAGAGGATATGTCCTGGGTGTTGCTCCCCGCAAGGTCCCAACCCTTGAATCTGCTGGCGACAAAGCCTGGTCGCTCTGCCGCCTCCCGCGCGAGCAAGGCGGCGCCCACCGCGCCCGAGACGGAGAACCTGGGCGAGACGGTGAGTCGGTCGCCCAGGCTCGCACGAAACGCCGCGACGATACCCGGGTTGAAGGCAACCCCGCCCTGCAGCACAACATGGTTCCCCACATGCTTGGTTCCCACAACGCGCCGCAGGTAGTTGCGCACAACGGAGAGGCAGAGCCCCGCCGCGACATCGCGCTTGCTGGCACCCGCGGCAAGCGCGGAGGTGATTGCGGTCTCAACGAACACCGTGCAGCGCTCGCCAAGGTCAAGCGGTGCCGCGCTCTCAAGCGCCATCCGGCCAAACTCCGCGATGGGAATACCCATGCGGGCGGCCTGCTCCTCCACGAAGGAGCCGGTGCCGGCCGCACATACCTTGTTCATCTGGAAGTCGACCACCTGGCCCGACTTGAGCGAGATGAACTTGGAGTCCTGACCCCCTATCTCGAAGACCGTGTCGGCAGAGGGGTTGGTCTCGGCGGCCGTCGCTGCCTGGGCGGTTATCTCGTCGCGAACCAGGTCGGCACCGACGAGCTTGCCCATGCGCTCGCGGCCCGAGCCGGTCGTCGCGGCGGCAACGACGCGAACGCGAGGTCCCGCACGGCGGCCGAGCTCCGCCAGACCCTTGCGTACGGCCCGCTTCGCGTCGCCACCCGTACGCAGGTAGAGCGCGTCCACGATACGGCAGCGGGCGTCGATAAGCACGAGGTCCGTCGAGGTAGAGTCCACGTCTATGCCGAGGGTCACGTCGGCGCGACCATCGGGGCCAAACTCGAGGTTGGCCGGGTCGAGCAAGTCGTAGCCTCGCCCGCGTTCGAGCTCCACCTGAGGCAGGGGCGCAAGCGAGGGCAGCGGATCCACGGCTCCCCCTCGCTCGAGCGCGGAGATAAGGCCGGCGAGCACGTTGCCGCTGGACGAACTCTCGGCAGCCTCCAGAGCGGCGCCAGCGGCCCCGAGGTAGAGAGCATCATCTGACACGAGCAGCTCGTCCTGCCCAAGCCCCAGGACCTCGCGCGTCGCACGTACCACGCCCGCGTTGAGCAACACGCCGCCTGCCAGCACAACAGGCGGGCGCACGGGCAGGTTGCGCACAATCGTGGCCTTGTAGCTGCGGACCATTGCATAGCAGAGCCCCAGCAGGATGTCCTCTACCGGAGTGCCCTCCTGCTGCCGATGGATGATGTCGGTTTTGGCAAAGACTGCACATCGGCCGGAAAGGCGCGGCACGCTTTCGGCGCGAGAGACCATGGCGGAGAAGTCCTCGATACGCATGCCCAGGCGGCTCATCTGGTCTTCGAAGAACGAGCCGGTGCCGGAGGCGCAGCTCTCGTTCATCGCAAACTCCGGCGCGCGGCCAGCCTCGAGGCTGATGAAGCGCGCGTTCTGGGCACCTATTTCCATGATCGAGCGAGCCTGCGGTACGAGCGCCGACGCGCCACGAACGATGGCGGGCACGTCCTCGAGCTGACGCGCAGCCGTCTCCAGCCGAGTGACCGCCGGGGCACCTACGCCCGTCACCGCCACGGCCTGGCAGCCTTGCGCACCCAAGGTCGCTCGCGCATCGAGCAGCAGCTCATGGAGGGTGCCAAGCGCATTGCCCTCGTGGACCCTGCGGGCTCTCCAGATGGCCTTGGCCTGCCCGTCGAGCAACACCGCCGCAACCTTCACGGAACTCGACCCCATGTCGATACCGAGGGCGTAGGCGAAGGCGGGCTCGTCTGTTGCTCGGGTTGTTGCCGCGGGCGCCGTCTGGCGCGCGGGCCCGCCTGCTGCTCGGGTTGTTGCCTCGGACGCCGTCCGGCAGGGCAACTCCGCCAAGCCAGGCGCCTCAGCCGCCGCCTGACCCTCCATTACCGCAAGCGTCGCCTGGCACGATATCTCAGTCACTGCCCCCGCCAAGTCTTCCATTGGCGCGCGCTCCGCCCGGTCCGACATCCTACTGGCCCCGGCGATCGGACTTGTAGGCCTCGTATTCGGCGAGAAACGCCTCCTTGTCGAGCTTCTTGAGACGAACGACGTCGTCAAAGGTAACCAGCGCCGTCACGGGGCTCTTCGTTGTGAAGGGAAAGCCCTTCGAGCGGAGAAAGTCGCCGAACAACGGCTCGTCGTTCACAATGGCGCGCATCTTCCTGGTTGTGTCGATCACGTGCTTGCCCCTTTCGGGTCGCCCTTTGCTTTTGGCTCAAGTATGCCAAAGCAAACTCGTGGGCTCTGTTGTCTAGACAACAAACATGCACGACAGAAGGTGGTCGGATTGGCTCGGCGGCAGAAGCCAGCTCGAGACATGGAGCCTGGGTAATCGCACGGGCCCGCCCCTGCACGCCGCTCGAAGCTCGGGGACCGCCCCTGCACGCCGCTCGGAGCCCGGGGACCGCCCCTGCACGCCGCCCGGAGCCCGGGGGCCGCACGAGGCCGCCTTCGCTCGTCGCTCGAAGCTCGGGGTCGGGACTCGAGATCCGGGACCCAGCGCTTGTCCGCATCCTACGCCGCCCCCGCACGCCGCCCGGAATTCGCCGAGAGTAGTCGTTACGCACGTTTTCTCGCTGTGAAACGGTTCCAAATATGCGTAATGACTACACTCGGCGGGCCAAGCACGAAGAGAGGGAGGAAGTGCCGGCTTCGGCCGCGCAACGTGTGGGACAAGCAGCCAGGAAAGGTAACGCGCCGCCCGCGGAAAAGCCGCCAATGCTCGCATGCTCCAAGCGCATAGCGTGCCACAATGGCCCAACGCACGGGAGCGGACATCGCCGTCTTGCCTCCTTGCGCCACGCCGACGCGAGGAGAGGCCATGAGCGAAGCCGTCACCATAGAGCTCTCGAACTACCTCGAGGACTCGGAAACCCAAAGGGTCTGCCTGTTCGCGACCTCCCGTGCGGAGCGAAACTCCATGGTCAGGAGGGTTGATTCCGGCGAGTTCGTCTGTCCTTGGCCAGAACTCTACGCACGGACCTCGTATTGGAGCCAACTCAATCGCGGCGAACAGACACTCCATATCGTCAAGGCGCTCGGAATCCTGCACAAGACCTGGGCCTTCTCACACGCCACCGCAGCGCTCGTACACGGGTTCTCTGTGTCCTACAACCTGCTTAACCCCATCCATTTCATCACCGAAACGTCCGGAGGAGGCCAGGCGGTCGAGGGGTTGCGCCATCACCGCTCGAAGTCCCTCAAGAGCGAGGCCGTTGGCGGTATCAAGGTGACTCCCGCCACGCAGACCGTCGCCGACTGCCTGCGAGCCCTTCCCCTGCCCTCGGCCATTGCTATCGGAGATTCGGCGCTGAGGTCGGGACGAATTGGCAGGCAGAATCTCGCGAACTGTCTCGCGAGCGCAAAGGGCGCACGGGGAATCCGTCGCGCACGACAGATTGCGGAGCTGCTTGACCCGCGAGCCGAAAGCGGCGGAGAGTCCTTCGTACGCGGACGACTGATCGAGCTTGGGTTTGCCGTCCACGACATCCAAATGCCCGTTCCCGACCCCGAGGCGTCCTGGAGGCAGCCGTTTCGTCTCGACATCGTGCTGAGGCGGCCAGATGGCGGACTCGTTGACCTCGAGGTTGATGGCAGGCAGAAGTACGAGGACGAAACGATGACGAGGGGGAGGCCGATGGCAGGCGTCTTTATGGACGAGCGCCAGCGGGAGGCAAGAATCACGGCCCACGGTATCCGGATTGTCCGCATTACCCCGAAGCAAGCGAGGGACGACAAGCTCCTCCTCAAGAAGCTGGAGGCCTACGGACTGAGCCCCACGGTTGAGCCGCTGACCTAGGGCGAGCCTTGAAGCTTCGAGCTGCCGGTGCGCGGCCTCGCCGTGCAAGTCGGAGGTCTCGTCTGTGCTCCAGGTCGCTCCGCGCTTGCCGAAGGCCTCGCCCTCGCGCCACCGGCATACGGCCTTGGCACGCGGCCTCACCGCGCAAGTCGGAGGCCTCGCCCTCGCCCTCGCCCTCGCCCTCGCCCTCGCCGAGAGTAGTCATTACGCATGTTTGAAACCGTTTCAAAGCCAAAAAATGTGCGTAATGACTACTCTCGATGAACGGGAGGGGGAGGTAGCACCTTGACACGGAGCCGACGGGGGCGCCAGCACGGCGGGTCGGCGGCATGGCAGGGGCGCCAACCCGAGCAGCCGCCGCAAGCCCGC
>CWGY01000001.1_pt1 | contig 26927 bp, 23 predicted proteins | sample 678861 | NCBI WGS metagenome assembly CWGY01 (sample SAMEA3735962, study PRJEB9488) | human gut metagenome | biome: ENVO:mammalia-associated habitat; material: ENVO:feces | place: Malawi | collected 2009-02-27
TGATGTTCTTGGGCTCGAAGGTGTCTGCCAAGGTCTGTCCCCTCTCGTGGTCCTGGCGCAGGCGCCGGCCCGGGGCCGCGCGCCGGCCCGGGGCCGCTAGTCGTTATTCCTGATCGAGATCTCGCCGTCGGCCACCTTGCGCAGGTGGGCGCCGTAGACGGACTTGCCGTAGGCCTCCGCGGCCTCACGCAACGCCTCGGTGTCGATCCAGCCGTTCTCCCAGGCGATCTCCTCGGGCACGGAGACGGGCAGGTCCTGCGCGCGCTCCACCGAGCGCACGAACTCGCCGGCCTCGTAGAGGCTCTCCATGGTGCCGGTGTCCAGCCACGCGTAGCCGCGGCCGAGCGTCACCACGGAGAGGCTACCGTCCTCGAGGTACATCTGGTTGAGGGCGGTGATCTCGAGCTCGCCGCGGGCGCTCGGCTTCACCCTCTTGGCCATCTCGCAGACGCGGCCGTCGTAGAAGTACAGGCCCGTGACGGCGTAGGAGCTCTTGGGCTCGGCCGGCTTCTCCTCGATGGAGACGGCGTTGTGGTCCTCGTCGAACTCCACCACGCCGAAGCGCTCCGGGTCATCGACGTGGTAGCCGAAGACCGTGGCGCCGCCCTCGCGCTCGGCGCGCCCGACGGCGCGGCGCAGGTGGCGGGAGAGCCCGTTGCCGTAGAAGATGTTGTCGCCCAGCACGAGCGCGCAGGGCTCGCCGGCGATGAACTCCTCGCCGATGATGAAGGCCTGGGCGAGGCCGTCCGGCGAGGGCTGGACGGCGTAGGAGAGGTTCACGCCGTAGCGCGAGCCGTCGCCGAGCAGGCGCTCGAAGTTGGGGAGGTCCTGCGGGGTGGAGATGACCAGGATGTCGCGGATGCCCGCGAGCATGAGGGTGGAGAGCGGGTAGTAGACCATGGGCTTGTCGTAGACCGGCAACAGCTGCTTGCTCGTGACGAGCGTCAGCGGGTAGAGGCGGGTGCCGGACCCGCCGGCGAGGATGATGCCCTTCATGTCTTTCCTTTCTCCCCCCAGCAGCCGTGAAGCCATGGCTTGGGTTTTCCCACATAACTAAAGGCCTAGCTTAGCGTAACGAGCGCGCCCGCCCGCGGCCGTCCGCCCTTCAACATGAAAGGAGTGGGGACACGATGCGTCCCCATCCCCTTCCTCATGAGCAGTAAAGCCCATTGCCGACGTCCTGCGTGCCGGCAGTCCGGCAGTCCGGCAGTCCGGCAGTCCGGCAGTCCGGCGAAATCCTAATCCTCGATATACCTCAGGATTCCGTTCCACGGCCTGTCGTAATAGCCGCGGATATAGATTTCCTTACCCGTCTGGTCACCAGGTTTGCCACCGGTGGCGCTGCCAAACTCATTAGCAGAGGCATGGACGAGCTTCTCGTCACCCATGTACACCGCGGTGTGATGACTCTCGTTTAGCAAGATGTCACCACGACGACGCTGGCTGAGGTCGGTGATCCACACGAAGTGACCACGGAGAATCTGCGAGCGCATGTTGCCGGTGTACGAGGCGCCATGCGTGTTGATGCCCGCCGAGCGAAGCGCCGTAATCACGAACGATGAGCAATCATAGTCGCCGCGCTCGCCCCAGCGATACGTCTGGTCGTAGCCGTGGGAGTCGTCATTCGCCATGTCGACCATGAACTTGATGTACGCGTTCACGGTGCGGGAATAGTCGTTGTCCAGAACGATGAGCACACCGTCGTTGTTTGCGGAGTAATACGTCTCGCCGTGCCAGTTGTGCACGTTGCGCTCGAGGTAGCCGGCGCCCACGATGCCATAGTGGGTGCTGCCGTCATCCAGGGTGAATAGACCGGTCTTGGCGCCGTAGAAGCCCTTTTGGTCATCGACCTCGGCAAGCCAGTAACGCTGGAGAGAGCCTCCATCATAGGCGCCCGTCACAAGCCAGCCGCCATTCGACTCGAGCTTGCCGTCGTTGTTGGAGAGCAAGACGAAGGAGCCCCAGGAGAGCTTGCCACGAAGGACGTAGCCCGCGCCGCCCATGCCAAAGCTGTGGGTACCGTCGCTCGCCACGAAGAACCCGCTCATGGCGGCATGGTCCTTTGCGTTCATGTAATAGCGCTGCAGAGCACCGCCGTCATAGGCGCCTGTTACGAGCCAGCCATCGCCAGAGGCAAGGCGGCCGTCGTTGTCAGCAAGGAAGACGCGACCCTGGCCGTTGTCGTACTTGCCGCGAACAACGGAGCCATCGGCCTTGGCATAGGCCCACCAGCCAGAGCCATCGGCGGGATTCACGAGCTCGTTGGTTGCCATGGACGCATCGGCCTTGAACCAGTAGCGCTGGAGACCGCCGCCAAGCTGGTCAGTCACGGCCCAACGCGAAACGGCAGCCTTACCGTCGTTGTCGGCAAGATACGTCTTGCCGACAGACGCCACATACTTGCCGCGAGCAACATATCCCTTGTCGGTTGAGTAGTGGTCCCAGCCGCTCTTGGAGTAGCCAACATGGATGGCGTGGTCACTCTCGACGTAGTAACGCTGCAGATTGCCGTTGTCGAAGGCGCCGGTGACGGTCCATCCGGTCTGGAGAAGCCTTCCGTCGTTGTCGGCGAGGTAGATAAGGTCGCCCAGCGTCAGCTTTCCGCGAAGAATGTAACCGTTGTCGAGTGCGTAGGCCCAGTAGCCGGACTTGGCGGCCTCACCGTTGTCGCCAACAAGGCGGCCCACAGCGAGCTTGCCATCGGCACCAATCCAGTAGCGCTGAAGGCCGTCGCCGCTGTGGCCATCAACGACCCACGAACTCTTGAGATACTGAGCGGCACCGTTGCTGTCATATCCGGTGATGTAGCGATTGTCAGACGTCCAGCCCGTCGGACCGTCCACCTTCACAGCAGCCATGTGCTTCGGAGCGGAGACGGCGCTCGACGAGGCGTCCTCAAGCGAGTCTATGGTGGGGAGCGTCGTGGCGTTCGCGGCCTTATCGGCAGCTGCGAGCTTGTCAGCAGCCTCGGAGTTGCCAGCCGTCTCGGACTCGTCGGCAACCTTGTCAGAGGGGCTCGAGGAATTCTCCTCGCCCGTGGCGGCATTCTCCGCGTCAGCCTTGGTGATGCCGGCCGAATCAGAGGAATCCTCGGTTCCCACACTCTCGGAAGAGACGTTTGCCGTGGAGTCTTCCACCTGAGTATCAGAGGCATCCTGAATGCCGGCAGAAGGCGCCGCAGCGGCTGCGGCCTCAACGGCAGCAAGCTCCTGAGCAACTGCGGCGTGTGGCGCAGCAGCGAGGGCCAGCCCAAGGCCCGCCGTGGCCACAAGGGCACCGTATCCCGCCTTGAATCTATTCTCCCTCATCAAAATAGTCCCTTCATGGTTGCAGATGAGTTCAGCTCACGTTTAGCCATGCTGCTCCGTGGGGCCAATTCCCGAGTCGATTTCCAGGCGCAATAATGGAAGATTCGAGATAGACGCCATCGTTCTGATAGCTTGTTGCGCAACAGCGGCCATTTCTCCGCCGATATATGAGAGACTTGGCAACCGGCAAGATACCCCTTGGCTCGGGCAGCCGACATGGCCAGACGCCGAGGATCCGGTACGTGCTAAGCCTCACGCGGCCCCGTTCCTGGCACCATGCCCCACCCAACAGAACAGGAGACCCCATGTCCCAGTACGATTACCTCGTCGTCGGCGCCGGTATCACGGGCGCCGTCTTTGCCCATGAGGCCAAGCGCGCCGGCAAGACGTGCCTCGTCATCGACCGCCGCGACCACGTGGCCGGCAACATCTACACCAAGGATGTCGAGGGCATCAACGTGCACGTCTACGGCGCGCACATCTTCCACACCTCCATGCGAGACGTCTGGGACTACGTCAACCGCTTCGCCGAGTTCAACAACTACGTGAACTCCCCCGTTGCCTACTACAAGGGCCAGGTCTACAACCTTCCCTTCAACATGAACACCTTCGCCAAGATCTGGCCGGGCGTCGCGACGCCGGCCCAGGCGCGTGCCAAGATTGACGAGCAGGTTGCCGCCGAGGGCATCACCGAGCCCAAGAACCTCGAGGAGCAGGCCCTCTCCCTCATTGGCCGCGACATCTTCGAGATCCTCATCAAGGGCTACACCGAGAAGCAGTGGGGCCGCGACTGCGCCGACCTGCCCGCGAGCATCATCAAGCGCCTGCCGGTGCGCCTCACCTACGACAACAACTACTTCAACGACCGCTTCCAGGGCATCCCCATGGGCGGCTACACGGCCATGATCGAGCGCATGCTCGAGGGCACCGAGGTGCGCTGCGGCGTGGAGTACAAGGAGCTCGTCGCCGAGCAGCCCGACATCGCCGACCGCGTCATCTACTGCGGCCCCATCGACGCCTTCTATGACTACAAGCTGGGCACGCTCGAGTACCGGAGCCTCCGCTTTGAGTCCGAGACGCTTGACGAGCAGAACCACCAGGGCGTGGCCGTGGTGAACTACACCGAGCGCGAGGTGCCCTACACGCGCATCATCGAGCACAAGCACTTCGAGTTTGGCACGCAGGAGAAGACGATCATCACCCGCGAGTACCCGGCCGACTGGAAGCCCGGCGACGAGCCGTACTACCCCGTCAACGACGCGCGCAACACCGCGCTCTACGAGCAGTACGCCGAGCTCGCCAAGCAGGAGGGCAAGGTCGTGTTCGCAGGCCGTCTGGGCGGCTACAAGTACTACGACATGGACAAGGCCGTGGCGGCCGCGTTCGACGTCATCCGCGCCGAGCTGGGCGTGGAGCCCACGGAGGCGTAGGGCTTGCGCGATCGCCTGACATACGGGCTTCGCAAGGTTGGGGCGGGCGCCGCGGTGGCGCTCGCCTCCCTTTTGCTGGCGGGATGCGCCCCGGCAGAGACGCCCATGGCCCCGGGCTCGCCGGATGCGCTTGCCAAGACGCTCGCCATGCGCTCGCTCACGCAGACGGAGCCGGCGCTCGCGCGCGAGTCGCTCGGCTCTCTTCAGATGCGGGCCTCCGCCTACGTGGACCACGCCGAGGACATGGCGTGGATCGGTGCGCACAGCACCTCGCCCTGGGACTATGCGGCGCTGAGCTCGTGGCAGAGCTACCATGCGCTGGCACTCAGCACGCGCATCTCGGGCGCCGTGGGCTACGTGCGGCACCTGCCGGCGGCGCTGCTCGCGGGAGACACATCGAATGAGCTGCCGCTTTTGCAGACGGGCCTTGGCACGGGGCTTCCCTACACCGGCGGCTTTGCGGCGGGGTCTGCACCCATCCTCTTCCAGTGGGACGAGCGCTGGGGCTATACGGACTACTGCGGCGACCCCTTGGGCCTCACCGGCTGCGGCGTTACCGTGGCGTCCATGGCCTACATGGGCATCACCGGCCGCACGGACATCACGCCTGCGGGCATGGCCGCGCTGGCCACGCGCCTGGGCGAGGCCAAGGGCGGCACCAACTCGACGCTCTTCACCAACCCCGAGTTCGAGGCGACGACCGGCATGGACGGCACGCGTCTGCGCGACAACGTGACGGCACTGGCGGACGCCGCCGGCTCGGGCGCGCTCGTGGCCCTCTCCGTGAAGCCCAACACGCTCGCGAGCGGCGGGCACTGGGTGCTCGTGGTGGGTCTCAACGCAGACGGCACGCTCAGCATCCACGACCCCAACTCGCCGGCGAACACCGCTCGTAGCTGGGACCCAGCCGAACTCATGGAGTACGAGAACGCGATGATCGCGTTAAGACCGCTCGAGTAGGGCCATCATGCAAGGCACCGGTCCAATAACGAAAAGGCCGACGGAGCGCCACCCGCGCGCCCGCCGGCCTTCCGAATGTGCCAACCACAAGTAGCGAACCGCGATTCCCTAAAGAGTTCGCTGGCCATTCGCCCGCCAGCTCACTCCCCCGCGTCGAGCCACTTCTTGCGAGAGACGAAGTTCCACACCATCACGACAGCCGTGGCAAAGACCTTCGTTGCCGTCACGGCAAGGGCAGAGTCGCCAAGCGCAGCCACACCCGCAAGCATGCAAAGCTCATTGATGATAAGACCAATGGCCGAGAGCACGATGAAGATGACAAACTCGCGCTGGAGGCTCATGTCATCGCGGTGCGTGAACACGTAGCGCATTGACGCCACGTAGTTGAACACCACGCTCACGCAGAACGAGATGCCCGCCGAGACCACCGGGTCCCAGCCAAGCCCCTGCGACAGAAGCATGAGCACGCCGTAGTCGATGAAAAACGCCATCGTGCCAACGACGCCAAACTTCAGGAACTGCTTGATGAGCTTGCGCACGCAGGCCCCCTTTCACATGACACACCCCGCTCACGCCGCACGGGCGCGGACGGGGCGCAGAGCCAGATCCCTTAGCCCAGGAGCTCGGTCACGCGGGCGGCAAGCTGGCCTGCCGGCACGGTGGCCTGCTCGTGGGTCTTCATGTCGCGGACGGTCGCCACGCCGGCGGCAACCTCGTCCGGGCCGATAACCACGCACAGACTCGCGCGGTGCTTGTCGGCCTGCTTGAACTGGGCCTTGAGCGAACGGCCCTGGTAGTCGGCCTCGGTGCGGATGCCCGCGCGGCGCAGCGCCAGCGTGGTGGAGAACACGTTCGGGCGCAGCTCGGCCTCGGTGCCGGCCACGTAGACGCAGCCCGGCTCCTCGCCGGCCAGGTCCACGCCCTCCGCCTCGAGCGCCAGCATGATGCGCTCGAAGCCCACGGCAAAGCCGATGCCCGGCGTGGGCTTGCCGCCCTCGAGCTCCATGAGGCCGTCATAGCGACCGCCGCCGCCAATGGCGCCAATCGCGGAGTCGGGCGCGTAGTCCACCTCAAAGACCGTGCGCGTGTAGTAATCCAGGCCGCGCACGAGCGTCGGGTCCTCGGTGTAAGCCACGCCTGCCTCGTCCAGGTAGCGCTTGACCTGCTCGTAGTGGGCCGCGCACTCCTCGCACAGGTTGTCGTGGGCCAGCGGTGCCGCCTTCATGACCTCGCGGCAGTGGTCGTTCTTGCAGTCGAAGGCGCGCAGCGGGTTGATCTCGGCACGCTCGCGGCACTCGTCGCACATCTCGTTGGCATGGTCGAGGATGAATTGGCGCACCTTCTCGCGATAGGCCGGACGGCACGCGGCGTCGCCCATGCTGTTGATGGCGAGGTGCAGGTGCTCGGGCGCCAGGCCCAGGCGCTTGTAGAAGTCCATGAGGATGATGATGCACTCAGCATCGGCCGCGGGGTCGGGCGCGCCCAGCCACTCGATGCCCACCTGGTGGAACTGGCGCAGGCGGCCCTTCTGCGGACGCTCGCCGCGGAACATCGGCTCGGCGTACCAGAGCTTCACCGGCGCGCCACCCTGCGGCACGAAGTTGTTCTCCACCGCTGCGCGCACCACGCCGGCCGTGCCCTCGGGGCGCATGGCCAGGCGCTGCTTGGGCTTGAGGCCGCCCTCTCCGCCTGCCTCGAAGATACGGTCCAGCAGGGCACCGGAGAAGACGCGGAACATCTCCTTGCGCACGACGTCCGTGGACTCGCCGATGCCGTGGACGAACGTGGCGACCTGCTCCATCGCCGGTGTCTCAATCGCGTCGAAGCCATAGGGCGCAAACGTCTCGCGGGCCACCGCCTGCATGCGCTCCCATGCGCGCATGTGCGCGCCGTACAGGTCCTCGGTGCCCTCTGCCTTGTGTGCCATGCTGGGGTCCCTCCGCTAAAGCCTTATGAATTCACAACCTCTTAGTATATCGCGGCGCCCGGATGTCCCAAGGCGCACCAAAGGGCATAATGACGCGCGAGCAATGGCAAGGCCACGGGCACCGCCCAACTCGTGCGGTGCCCAACCGATATGGAGGGGGTTCCATGCGAGAGTTTCGCAACGACTATTCCGAGGGCGCGGCGCCCGAGGTGCTCGCCGCCATCGCCCGCGTGAGCCAGGAGCAGAACGTGGGCTACACCGAGGGCGACGCGCACTGCGACCACGCGCGCCAGCTTATCCGCACCATGTGCGGTCAGCCAGATGCCCAGGTGGAGTTCTGCATCGGCGGCACGAGCACCAACGTCATCTGCCTGAACGGCATGCTCCGCCCCTGGGAGGGCGTGATCTGCACGCCGGACGCCCACATCGTGGTGCACGAGACCGGCGCGCTCGCCGCCTGCGGGCTCACGGCGCTGCCCACGCAAGACCGCGACGGCTTCCTCACGCCCGAGGCCGCCGAGCACGTCTGGCAGTTCCAGACCTCGACCGGGCGCCACATGACCATCCCCGCCGCCATCTACATCACCAACACCACCGAGCTTGGCGGCGTGTGGACGCGTGAGCGCTTCGACGCCATCTGCGACTGGGCCGAGGGCCACGGCCTGGGCATCTTCCTGGACGGCGCACGGCTGGGCAGCGCCCTCACCGCCGAGGGCAACGACCTGTCGCTTCGCCACATCGCGAGCCGCGTGGACGCGCTCTACATCGGCGGCACCAAGAACGGCCTGCTCATGGGCGAGGCCGTGGTCATTAGCGGCAAGGGCCCGCACGCCCAGCGCCTGCGCGAGGCCTTCCCCTACCTCGTGAAGGAGCGCGGCGGCCTGCTTGCCAAGGGCTACCTGCTGGGTGCCCAGTTCGAGACCCTCTTTGCCCGCGAGGGCGTGGATGCCGAGGGGAACGCCTGGGCGTGCGAGGAGGGCGAGGAGCTCTACTGGCGCCAGGCCCGCTCGGCCAACGAGTGCGCGGCGCGCCTTGCCGCCGGCCTTGAGGCCGCGGGCCTCGAGCCCTACGGCAACTCCACGAGCAACCAGCGCTTCTTCGCGGTGGACCCCGAGCGCGCCGAGAAGCTCTCCGAGGCAGCCGGCTGCGAGACCTTCTACACCCTCGACGACGGCCGCAAGGTCATTCGCTTCGTCACCTCCTGGGCCACCACCCAGGCAGACGTCGACGACCTCCTCGCCTTCGCCCAGACCCTCTAGCCCGAGGCGCCCCGGGCGCCACACAACAAGCCCCCTCAAGAGGCGAGCCAAGCGCGCCTCCGGCAGGGGTCGCGCCCACGAGTACGAAGCGCCCCGGCGGCACGGTCCGTGAAGGCGAAGGCTGAGAGACTTCGCGCAGCGAAGTGACCTGAGCCTCGCGGACCATGCCGCCGGGGCAGCTGGCGAACACAAAGCGCGGGCCCTACCGGAGGCGCTCCACCAGCTTGTCTCCCGCCTCGGAGAACACTATGCCGCAGAAGATCAGCACGAACCCCACCAACAGCTTCGGCGTCAGCAGCTCGTAGCCAAAGGCCACGGAGAACGCCACGCCCGACGGGCTCTCGAGCGAGGAGAGCAGGGCGCCCGCCGTGGGGTCCACCTTCGTGAGCGCGTAGTTGAGCAGCGCGAGCGTGCCAAACGAGCACACCACCACGAGGAACGCGAGCGAGACCACGTTGCCCGCGCTGAAGAGCTCGGGCGCCGGCGGCCGCTCCGTGAGCAGCGCGCCCACGGCCACGATCGCCGCGATGGTCACGAACTGCCAGAAGGTGAGCGCCCAGACGTCTTTGTCCCGCCCCTCGGCCGCAACGATGACCATCTCAAGCGCGTAGAACACGGCGCCCACGAGCGTGAGCAGGTCGCCCACGTTGAGGGGAAGGCCGTTGTCGAGCATCACGAGGCCCATGCCCACCAGGCTCACCGCCGCGGCGATGACGCTCGTGCGCCGCGGCCGGCCCTTCCCCATAGCCCAGGCGCAGAACGGCACCAGCACGCAGTAGACACCCGTGAGGAAGGCGTTCTTGCCCGGCGTGGTGTGGACGATGCCAAAGGTCTGGAACACGTACGCCAGCCCGTAGAAGATGCCGAGCACCACGCCCGTCCGCACCACCGGCGCGCTCAGGTTGGCGCGAATCCGCCTCCAGAACACCGCGAGCATGATGAGGCTCGAGAGGCCAAAGCGAATGAGCAGCAGCCAGAACACCGGGAACTCGGCCGTGACGTCCTTCATGACGAAGAACGAGAAGCCCCAGGCGAGCGCGCAGGCAACTATCAGCAGCTTGTTGAACCAGTCGGCGTCAAGCAGGCCGCGACCGGGCGCGGGCGCCACCCCGGCCCCGCTCACGAACGGCTCCCAAGCAGGTCGAATCCCACGTAGGAATCCAGCAGCTCGTCTGCCGCGGAGACGTCCTGCTTCACGACGGACGCCTGCACGCCCACGACGTAGGCCCCGGAGGCCTTGCCGGCGGCGATGCCCACCGTCGAGTCCTCGAACACCACTACGCCCTCGGGCTCCACGCCAAAGAGGCTCATCGCCTTCTGGTAGGGCTCGGGGTCGGGCTTGTGCCTTGCAACCATGTCGCCCGTGACAATGACGTCGAACGCACTCACAAGCCGGAAGCGGTCGAGCAGGGTGAGGATGCGGGCGCTCACCGTCGTGGAGACGAGGCCGAGCTGCACGCCCGCCGCTCGCAGGCTCGCGAGCAGCTCGCGCAGGCCGTCGTAGACGCGCAGGTCTGGGTCGAGGTAGGTCTCGGGCGTCTCGGCAGGGTCCGTGCGCACGGAGTTGAACTCCTCGAAGCTGTGCTCCACCCCGTACTTGGCAAAGAGGGCGGGGATTTCCCTGTGCCCGCTCACGCCCGCCAGGCCCAGGCAGTCCTCATAGGTCACCGGAGCGCCAAGCTCGTGGAAGATGCGCATGTTGCGCCGGGCCGCAAGGGGCTCGGAGTCCACGATGACGCCATCGCAGTCGAACAGGACGCACTCGATGTGCGAGGGACGAGCCACGGCTGCCCCCTCTCCGCCCGCAGGGCCCTGCGGGCTCACGAAGGTCGATACGGGCGAGGCTGGCAGACCGGGCAGAGAGAAGCCGAGGCGAGCCAGGCTCACGCATTCCGGCAACGCACCGCCGGAATACGAAAAAGGCCAGAGGCAAATGCCCCTGGCCTCTCAAGTTCACTGGAGCCAGCTACCAGACTTGAACTGGTGACCCCCGCTTTACGAGAGCGGTGCTCTACCAACTGAGCTAAGCTGGCAACTCCATGTGGGCCGAACTCTCGTCCAGCGCGGGTTCACACTATAGCGGAACTACGTGCGCTCGCGCAAGCAGAAATATCGACAATCTTGGCATGGGCAAATCTGGCTGGCAGGCTGACTCATGCCGAAATGAGTCAAAGTAGACGGCAGGCTGACTCACCGGACGGCAGGCTGACTCAAAACGGACTCGGGGAGCGGGCCTGCGCACGACCCGCTCCCCGGAGGGCGCCTAGGCCAGCAGCTTGATGACGCCGCGGACGAGCGCCTCGAAGTCCGCGTCATAGCCGCGCGCCACCTCGAGCACGCTCTCGTGGGTGACGCCCGCCTCGCCCGCCTTGTTGGCCGCGAGCGTGAGGCCGAGCACGTTCATGCCGAGCGCGTGCGCCATCGTGGCCTCGCACACGAGCGACATGCCCGCGAACGACGCGCCCAGCACGCCCAGCATGGCCACCTCGGCGGCCGTCTCGAAGCTGGGGCCAAGCTGCCCGGCGTAGATGCCCTGCTGCAGGTCAATGCCTTGCTCGGCCGCCACGCGGGCGGCAAGGCCGCGCAGGTAGGGCGTGTAGGTGTCCGTCATGTCCACAAAGGGCGAGTCCACCACGGAGAGGTCCTCGCGCTCGATGAGCGGGTTCATGCCCGTGAGGTTGATGTGGTCCGTCACGAGGCCCAAGCCCACGCGGGCGCGCCCCGCCACCGCACCCGTGGAGCAGGCGAAGATGATGTCGCGGCAGCCAAGCTTGTGGGCGTGGCGCACGAGCGAGCTCACCTGCGCGGGCGTGTAGCCCTGGTAGAGGTGAACGCGGCCGGGGTAGACCACCACGGGTACCTCGTCCAGCGTGCCAATCATGACCTCGAACTTGTGCCCCGCCACGGGCTGCGCGCCCGAGGGGAAGCCCTCGATGTCCGCATACGGGATGCGTCGCACGGGTTTCACCAGCGCCGCCAGCGCCCCGAGGCCGCTGCCCAGCACGATGGCCACCGGATGCTCCACGCTCGCACGGCACCCCTCGACAACCTTCTCGTCAACCACAAGGATCCCCTCCCTCTCGAGCAGCTCGGCGGCAACGCCCGAGCCTCTCACGAGTCTGCCAGTGAAGCTCCCATCGTAGACCTCGCCGGAGCCGCAGGCCGGGCTCTTCGCCTTCAGGACGGCGAGCGGCCGGGACAAGTCCCGTGCGCGGTCGAGCGCCGCCCGCGCCCCGGCCTCGTAGGCACGCGTCACGTCCGCGCCCCCGCGCGTCAGCACACGCTCCCCCACGCGCTCGGCGGCGGGCCTTGGGCACGGCAGGCCACCGTCCATCTCCGGGCACACGCCCACGACGCGCCCGCCCGCCGCGCGCACGCGCTCGGCAAGCGCCCGCACGCAACAAGAAGGGCGAGCGGCGCCGTCGTAGCGGCACCGCTCGCCCAACAGGCATCTGCTGACGAGAATGTCCACGGATCCCTTACGAGCCCAAGGTGTAGAGCTGGATCGTCGCGGCGGAGAGCAGGCCGTTCACGTAGCTCGTCCATTCGGAGCTAGCCGTGCTGGAGCTGGTTGCGTACTGCTGGTAGGCCACGTAGTAGGCCTTCTGGGCCTGGGCGTAGGTGGCGGAGTCGGCCGAGAAGGTCTCGCTGGAGAGGGCCTCGTAGTACGGGCCGTCCGTGCGGGCCCACGTGTTGTTGGCGCTGTCCCACTCGTCACCGAGCAGGCCGACGATGTAGGCGCCGTAGGTGCTGTTGGCCTGGTCCTCGGTGCCCTCAGCCGGGGTCTCCGGCGCGGTGGGGGCGGTGCCGGCGTCGGTGCTCACAACCTGGCTCTTGAGCTTCTTCATGACCGCGCTCTCGCGCACGATCTCCTTGGCCTGGTCCTCGGTGAGGTTATAGCTCGAGGCAATGGAGGAGAAGTCAGAGGTACCGGTCATCTGCTCGGCATAGGAGGAGAGCTCGTCATCGGAGACGGAGATGCCCTTGGCCTCGGCCTCCTTGGCGAGGATGCGATTGCGCGCAACGGAGAGCGCCGTGTCGGCGGAGGGCAGGGTGTACGAGCCGTCATCGGTCTTGGCGGCGTCGAGGGAGGTCTGGGACTCGATGGCGTCCTTGACGCTCACGTTCTCGGTCTTGCCGTCGTAGGTGTAGGTGGCGATGGTCTTGTCCAGGTCGCCCTCGGCCACGGTGGTCTGACCGGAGAAGGTGGCAGACGCACTGCCTCCGCCCAGGACGAAGTGACCCACGAGCACGCCCACGACGAGCGCGATGATGGCGCAGGCGACGGTGACGACGATGCCGTTGGCACCGCGGCCCGCACGGGCGCTGTCAGTTCTTGCCATGTAAGACTCCTCAGGAAACTGGCCCCTCCCAGGGGCCGCGAAACTACCGGGAAGATTCTACTTCCCCTCGGCAGCCTTAACGATCTCTGCCGACTGGACCTTCACATACCCTCGGCCATTTTCAGCATCGAAGCTGATGCGGTCCACGAGCGCGGCCTTGGACTCGGCAGAGGCCTCGCCCTGGACGAACTCGAGCATGGAGGCGAGCATGTCGCGGTAGCCCGGGTCGCCGTGGAAGCACTGGATGGCCTCGTCGAGCAGCGGCCAGACCTTGTCGGAGAGCTCGGCAGACTTGGAGCCCAGGCGGGCGAGCAGCCTGAACGACGCGATGCGCACGCGCGAGGAGGTCTCGTCAAAGAGCGATGCCTCGGCGCCGTCATAGGCCTGGACCACGACGTCCGGGCGCGCGGTGGCAAGCTCGTAGAGGGCGTCCAGCGACTCCCAGCGCGTCTGCGCCTCGGGGCGGAACAGCGCGTCGGCAAGCGCCGGCACCACGGCGTCGAGCTTGCCCTCGAACTGGTCCTGGTGGTCGCGCGCCATCTCGGCGAGCATATGCGAGGCGTCCTGCCTAATGCGGCGGTTGGGGCCCGCGAGCTCGCTCATGAGGCGGTCCAACATCGTCACGGTGCCGGCGCCAAAGCGGGCGCCGGCCTTCTCCTGCACGGTCTTTTCGGCCATAGTCCTTCCTTCCGGGGTAACTCCCCCATTGTTGTCATCTGCCGCGACGCGTCCTAGGCGTGGTCGTGTCCGCAGCCGCAGCCGTCGCCATGGCCGCCGCAGCACTCGTGGCCCTCGTCGTGGCCACCGCAACCACACTCGTGGTGGTCGCAGCCCTCGTCCTCGAACTGGCTCGTGTCGAGCTTGGACCAGTCCAGGCCAGCGGCCGCCGCATCGGCCTGCTCGGCATAGAGCAGCGCGATGGCCTGCGTGCCCAGGCGCTTGCCGCCAATCTGGCAGAGCATGTCATAGAGGGTGTAGGCGGTCTCGCAGCCCGGCAGGGTGATCTCGAGGTCCTCGGACTGGCTGATGGCGAGCCCGATGTCCTTGCGGAAGTGCTCCACCAGAAAGCCCGGCTTCCAGTCGCCCTCGAGCACCTTGGGGCCAAGGTTGGTGAGGGCCACCGAGGAGCCCATGCCCGTGCCCACCATATCCAGCATGAGCTTGGGATCGAGCCCGCCCTGCTCGGCCAGCGCCACGGCGTCGGCCATGCCCACCATGCAGCTCGCAAGCGAGACCTGGTTGCAGAGCTTGGCCGTCTGGCCCTTGCCCGCGCCACCAAAGTAGAAGACCTTGTCGCCAAAGGTCTCGAGCACGGGCAGGATCGGCGCCGCGTCCTGCTCGGTGCAGCCAAGGATCAGGGTCAGCGTGCCGGCGATGGCACCACCCTCACCGCCCGTGACCGGGCAGTCCACGGCATGCTTGTCCTCCACCTCGGCCGCGTCGTGGATGTCGCGGGCAAGCTGGGGCGAGGAGGTGGTGAGGTCCACGAGCCAGGCGCCCTTCTTGGCGGCACGAACCAGGCCCTCGCTTGCCAGGTAGACGTCCTCGACGTCTGAGGGGTAACCCAGCATCGTGAAGACGATGTCGGCGTCCGCGGCAGCCTTGGCGGGAGAGTCGGCCCAGGCGGCTCCCTTGGCAACGAGCGCGTCTGCCTTGGACTTTGTACGGTTGTAGACCGTGACCTCGTAGCCGGCGTCGAGGATGTGGCCGGCGATGGGCGCACCCATGATGCCGGTGCCTACGAAGGCGATCTTTGGCTTGCTGTTGGTCATGCTCTTCCCTTCGAGAACACGCCGCGGGCGCTTGGGCGCCCGCGGCGGAATGGCGATGCTGTATGTATGGCCGGCTCACGTCGTTTGGCCCGGCAACGGCTTGCCCACAGGCGGCAACTCCGCCGCATGGGCCCGAACCGTGGGCGCCCCACCTGCCCGGCCAGCCGGGAACGGGGCCCATGCGAGGCAGGGCCCGGGGCCACGGGGCCCGCTTGCCTGCCTAGCCCCGCGCCCCACGCACACGACGTGCGAGCTTGTCGGTAAACGAGAGCGTCTCCCTGCGGTCCTTGCCCCAGAAGACGCAGGCCACCATGCCCGGCCCCACGTGCGCGCCAATCACCGGCGACACGGTGCTGAAGATGATGGGGATGTCCGAGCAGCCGGGCTCCTTGCGAACCTGGTCGGCAAGCCACTGGGCGTCCTTCTCCGCGTCCGAGGACACAATGCCGATGGGCATGTGCGTGATGACGCCCTCGGAGCCGATGTAGTTGGCCTTGAAGTCCGCGAGGATGGCACGCAGGGCCTTCTTGCGGCCGCGGCACATGCCCCGCAGCGTGAGGGTGCCGTTGAGGTCATAAGAGAGCTCGGGCTTGATGTCGAGCTTGCCGCCAACCTGCGCGGCAGCGGGCGGGATGCGGCCGCCGCGGGCCAGGGAGTCGAAGGAGTCGAGCGTGAAGTAGCCCTGGATGTAGAAACGGGCCTCCTCCGCCCACTCCACGAGCTCCTTGGCGGTAAGGCCATTGCCCACCTGGCGCACCGCCTCGATGGCAAGCAGCTCGGCCGCCGCGCTCGGGCAGAGGTTGTCCACCACGTAGAGCTCGTAGCCGGGGTGCGCCTCCCTTACCATCTCAGCCGCTTGGCGCGCGGCGTCGACGCTCGAGGAGAGCCCTCTCGTGAACGAGAGGTACACGGCGGGCACGCCAGACGCAGCCACCCGCTCGAAGACCTCCATGTAGTGGCCCGGCGTCACCGCGGAGGTGGTGACGTGCTCGCCCTTACGCATGCGCTCGTAGAACTCGTGCGGGTCCATGGACTGCCAGAGGTCATCGGCGTGCTCGCCGTCCGCCATGACGAACGGGAAGCTGACGACCTCCACGCCGAGCGCACGGGCAACCTCGGGCGCAAAGTCCGCGCACGAGTCCACGATGATGCGGCACTGGCCATCGCGCCGGTAGCTTGCACCCACCTCGCGCGCAAACGCCGCAGGGGCGACCTCCCCCGAGCCCTGTACCGGCTCGGAAGAGACCGCCTCCACAGACGCCGCGGCCGCGGCCCCCATGGGGGTCGCGGCCTCAATGTTAGAGTCGACAGTCGTGTCGTTACTCATCTGGCTCCTCGATCTTGGGCTTGATGATGCCGTAGCCACCGTTCTTGCGGCGATAGATGACGTTCACCAGGCCGGTCGTGGAGTTGGTGAACACATAGAAGTCGTGACCGATGAGGTCGGTCTGGACAAGGGCCTCTTCCTCGCTCATCGGCGGCATGTCGATGACCTTCTCGCGCACAAGCTCGTCGTCCTCCTCGGGCAGCGGCTCGATGAGGTCTGCGAGGTCCTCGTGGACGAGCTTGGGCTGGGCGGCGGTGACGCGCTGGCGGTGGTCGATGACCTTGGTCTTGAACTTGCGCAGCTGGCGGGTCACCTTGTCCGCCGCGATGTCGATGGCGGCGTACATGTCGGGGTCTGCGGACTCGACGCGAACCACGTTGTCGCGGACGCGAACGGTGACCTCGCAGATCGCGGCCTCGGGGTTGGAGCGGTTCTTCTCCACGCGGAGCACCACGTCGCACGTCATCGGCTGAATGTCGAACACCTTGAGGGCGTCGCCGATCTTTTCGTCAACGTAGTCGTGCAGGGCGTCCGTGACCGTAACCTTGCGCCCAGAAACCTTGATGTCCATCGTGCCTCCGTTCGTCGGACCTGCAGTGCACGTGCCAGGGAGACCCTCCCGTCAGACGCCTCCCCGCGATTCCGATAGGGCGGAACCTCGTATTGCTTCTGGTACCCAACTCCGGCCGATTAGTGTCCTTGATTTCCAACTCGTCGGATGAGCGGCACGAAGCTGTCGGGAAGCTGACTACCCGGCGATGTTCACCGCGTTGGCGCCCGCCGTGGAGCCGTCCTGGCCGCCCGTGGCACCCATCACCGCCTCCGCGCCACTCCCCACCGCGGTGTCCGCCGGGGTCACGGAGGACATGGTGACGCCCTGCACCTGCGTGTCCGGCGTGAGCGGGCACATGCCGCCGAGCCACTTTGCGCGGAGCACGTCGAGCACGCCGTTAGTGCTCATGGCGTCAAACGCCTCGGTGACCTGCTCCCGCAGGACGGCATTGGAGGGGTTCACGGCAACGCCCACGGAAACCGGCGCGTCGACGGAACCCGCGAGCGCGATGTCAGGGTAGCCCGCCTGGAGATAGGCGCCGGAATAGGCGTCGCAGAGCACGTAGTCGACAGACCCGGACTCGAGCGCGGCGAAGGCGTCGTTGAGGTTCGAGTAGGTCTTCGCCGCGGCCTGAAGGTCACTGCGCTTGAGCAGCTGCTGCGAGAGCGAGCTCTCCTGCAGGCCCACGGTCTTGCCCATGATGGCGCCGCGCTCGACCGTGCCCTCGGCGCCCTTGTGGAAGAAGGCCGTGGCCGCCTCCGCGTAGGAGCCCACCACGGTCATGCTCCCTGAGTTGCCCGCCTCGGCGCCCATGACGATATCGCAGCCGGCGGAATCTGCCTGGGAGGCGTCGCCCACAGAGACGAAGGAGACGGTGAGGCCGAGCTCGTCCGCGAGGGCATAGGCAACGTCGACGTTGTAGCCGGCATGGCCACCGTCGGAAGAGCTCACGAGCATCGGCACGGAGGCCGAGGACTCGAGGCCCACGGTGAGCACGCCGTTCTCATGGATGTCTGGGGAGGTGACCTTCGGCGACAGCTTGGTGCCGGCCTTGGCCTCCTCGATGGTGGGGGCAGAGATGGCGGAGAGCGCCTTGCCCAAGCCCGCGTCCAGCGCTTGGGCGGCCTTGCCGGGAAGCTGGAGGGCGGTGTCTCGAGCCTCCGTGGCAGAGCAGGCAGAAAGGCCAAGCGTCACTGCAGACGCAACCAGCACCACGCCAATGCGCCGGGCCGCTCTCATGCGTGTCATCGAGTCTCCTCGCTCCCAGGGACGCCTGGCGCCCCGTGCATCTCCCATGCGGTGACAGGCAGGCCCCTGCCGCCTCGTGGCGCGTCCGAGGACCCGCCCATCAGGTCGTCTCGTTCAGCTGACCTGGTATTTGACCCCACACTCGCGCACTGGGGCGGCCGCTTTGGAGACCGTGGCCCCCTCCACTACTGACCCTCTCGCCCGCGGGGCAGGATACCCCAGGTTTGTGTACGGGCGGTGCGGCTTACCTCTAGGACGAGCCATGCTCGCCCGAACGCGCGCGTCCGGACTTACGTGGATCCCTTTGCCCTCGTCTGGCATGGACTTGGGAGGCTGTCGCGGGCGGCGCCCACGGCTCGGCCGCGCGCGGACTTGGCCCCTTGGCCTCCGCCGCGCTCGGCGTCTTGTCCTCCCGCAACCACAGACCTGAACAAGACTTTCGAATTATAGCAGGTCATTGATGGTAAGCGCGGAACTACCACGTTCGCGCGAGGGCACAGGCCGTCACGGACTCCGCCCCGGCCTCGCGAAGGGCGGCGGCGCACGCGCACATCGACGCCCCCGTGGTCACCACGTCGTCTACCAGCAACAGCGAGAGCCCAGACACGTCCGCCACGACCTCCACCGCCCCGCGCGCGTTGGCCTGGCGCTCGCTCCTTCCCAACCGGCGCTGGTCCCTCGCCCGTGGGCGTGCGAGCACGTCTGCCACGGGAAGGCCCATCATGATGGCGAGGACCGCGGAGACCGGCTCCATGTGGTCGAAGCCGCGGCGCCGGTAGGCAGCCGTGGTTGCCGGCACAAAGCAGACCGCGTCGACCTCGTCCTCAGAGAACCGCGCGGCCCCGTCCGCCGCGGGCCAGAGCGAGGCCTCGTCGAGCGCACATGCCATGATGGCCGCGATAACGGGCGCGAGCCTGCGCTCGCCACCATCCTTGTGGGCAATGGCGAGGGACCTGCCCGGCCCCTCGAGCGGCAGCGCGCAGACGCAGGCGCGCGTCTCCCACGGCTCGCCGCGTGGGGCGTCGCACTCCGTGCAGGTGACCCATCCGTTTGGGGCGCCGCAGTTGGGGCAGGCCCACCGCTGGCACAGCCACGGCAGGCGCCCCCTGCACTCCAGGCACAGAAGCTCGCCTGGCTTGTCGCAGCACACGCAGCGGGTTGGCCACGCCAGCTCGAGCAACCCCTCGGCCACAGGCTCAATCAGCTCTTCCGCCAAAGGTCTCAATATCGACACAAAAGCCCCCTTCACGCCACAGATGGGCGCGAAGGGGGCCTCGGATTGACGAGATTGTAGCAGGAACGCTAGCGGTCGGTTCCGGCAACGGCGGCCAGGATGAGCTGATCAAGCACACCCGCGAGGTCGCGACCGGCGGCCTTCATCATCTCGGGGAAGCGCGAGTAGCGCGTAAGGCCCGGAATCGTGTTGACCTCGTTGAGGATGACCTCGCCCTCGGGAGTCACGAAGAGGTCGACGCGCGCGAAGCCCGAGCAGTAGAGTGCGCGGTAGACGGCGAAGCCCGTCTCTCGCACGCGTGCCATCTCCTCGTCCGAGATCTGGGCGGGGCACCTCAGCGACGAGTTCATCGTGCTTGCGTCGGCACCGGCCGTCTGGTCCTGGTGGATGTGGAAGAAGCCGCCGTCCGTGACGACCGTCTCGTCAACGACGCCCATCTCGAGCTCGCCCGACGCGTCGCCGATGATGGCACAGCCAACCTCGGTGCCCACGATGGCCTCCTCCACGGAGACCTTGGGGTCGAGGGCGAAGGCAATCTCGAGCGCACGGCCCATCTCGCCGGAATCGGAGACCTTGGAGACGCCATACGAGGAGCCGCCGCGGGCGGGCTTCACAAAGACCGGGTAGCCACCGCAGGCCTCGACCGCCGCCGAGACGTCATCTGCCGAGCAGCCGCGATAGAGGACCTCGCACGAGGGCACGCGGATGCCGGAGGCACTGGCAAGGCGGTGCGAGGCGTCCTTGTCCATGCACACCGCGCTCGAGAGGACGCCGCAGCCCACATAGGGCACGCGGGCACTCTCGAGCAGCGCCTGGGTGATGCCGTCCTCGCCGCCCTGGCCGTGGAGCACAGGAAGGGCAACGTCCACGGCCACGCGGCGCAGCGTGCCGTCGGACTCGTGACGGAACAGGCCACCCTCCTCGCCCGGAACCACCACGACGGGCACCACGTCGTGCGCCGCCCAGGCGTCGCCCTCGCACACGTCCGCGACGTCACCGGTGTAGTGGAGCCACGTGCCCTCACGCGTGATGCCGATAAGCTCGAGCTCGTAGTCGAGGCCCGAGAGCTCGGACAGGACGTTCGTGGCGGAGCGCAGGGAAATGTCGTGCTCAGACGAGGTGCCTCCGAACAGCACCGCAACGCGAAGGTTCTGACTCATGGATGCTCCTTTTATGGCCGCGCGTGCGCGCGGAACTCAGCGCCCCGCCGCCCGTACGGCAGGGCCATCAATCACGTCACACCATCCTAGCAGGAGCCGGCGCGGTCCCGGCGGGCGTCACGAGGCCGACAGCATCAACAGGACCACGGGACTTTCGCACATCAGAACCGTGACGCCGAGGTCTGGACTCGCGAAGGGCCCGCCCGGCGCCCCTCAGCAAGCAGGGCCATTCGAGCACCGGCCTCGCAACCCAAAGAACGCGAGGGCATTGCTCCACAGTGCATCGTAGGTCTCCCGCCTCGCCGAGAGTCCCGCCTCCTCGCGCACGTCGGCCACGCAGGCAGCGGAAAGGGCCACCATGCCGGGCTCGCATTCCTCGCCCCTAAGCGGCACGGGCGCCATGTAGGGACAGTCCGTCTCGCTCAGCAGCAGGTCTTCCGGGCAGGCCGCCGCAGCCTCTCGGATGTCGTCGCTGCGCTTGAAGGTCACCGCGCCGCCAAAGGCAACGTGGCATCCGATCTCGGCAAACGGGAGCAGGGTCTCCGCATTTCCCGTGTAGCAATGCAGGTCGCAGCCACACGGCGGGACACCCACCTCGCGCAGCAGCGCCAGGGCGTCGGCATGCGCCTCGCAGGCCTCGTCGTCCCTGGCGTCTCGAATGTGCAGCTCTGCCGGAAGGTCGCGGGCGGCGGCAATGGCCAGCTGCTCGCGAAAGCAGGCCAGCTGGATGTCGTGCGGAACGTCGCAGGTGTAGTCGAGGCCAATCTCGCCCACGCCTACGCAGCGCGCGCTCGTCAGCAGCTCCCCCATGCGGCCTCGGCACGCGTCATCGAACTCGGCGGCGCCGTAGGGGTGCACGCCGGCGACGATCCGCACGTCTATGGGAAGCTCGCGCGTCACGCCGGCGGTCATCGGATGGCCGGGGAACTCGCGCGGGGCAAGGCCGGCCTCGGCATAGCGCGGTAGCAGCAGGCGCGCGCGGGAGATGGCGTCCTCGACGAAGGTAAGGAGCTCGGCGGCGCTGCGCGCCGGAGCCGCCGGCTCGGCGCCCATGTCGGGGTCCGCACCGGCGCCGGGCACGCAGTCCGTAAGGGCATCGAGCGGAACCACGAGCAGCCTCACGCCGGCAAGCGCCGCGCGAACGATGGCCCGCGCCGGGTCATGACCCCAGAAGGCCGTGAGGTGGCCGTGCGTGTCCGCCAATGGGGCCAGCGGCCGGGGCCACTCCCTCGCCTTGCCCTTGCGAGTGTGGAAGAGCTCGCCGTCCGCCAAGGAGAGGTCCTCCTCGACATCGGCAAGCACGGCCGCAGGCTGCTCCATCACCTAGGCCCCCTCAGGCCGAGTGGCGTCGCCAAGGCACGAGGCGAGCCGCACGAAGTCCTGCGGGGCCAGGGACTCGGCTCGCGCCGTAGGCGAGATGCCCGCTCGCTCAAAGGCAGCGTCGAGGGCAGCCTTCTCGTAGCCGTTAGAGGACATGGAGTTGCGGATGGTCTTGCGGCGCTGGGCAAAGGCCGCGTCAATGGCTCTCGACGTCTCCGCGATCTGCGCCTCGGTGAGCTCGATGCCCGAACCCTCGTCAACGGCAGCCTGGCGCTCGATCCTCACCACCGCGGAGTTCACGTGGGGAGCCGGCATGAAGCACGTGGGCGGCACCTCGAAGCGGCCGGTCGCCTTGCCGCGAAGGGCGAGCTTCGCCGTGTAGGCGCCATAGGCCTTCGTCCCGGGGACGGCACAGATGCGGTCGGCAACCTCTGCCTGGACCATCACGACAGCCGCCTGGAGCGAGGGGTGCTCCGCCAGGTACTTGAGGATGATTGTGGCGGCCACGTTGTACGGGAGGTTCGCCACGAGCATGTTCGGCTCGGAGCCGTCGGGCAAGCAGGCGACGCCGCAGACCTCGTCCCATGAGACCTTGAGCGCGTCTCCCATCACATAGGAGAAGCTAGGGAACTCATGCGCCAGGTCTGCCAGCACGGGCTCGAGCGTCTGGTCTGCCTCGATGGATACGACGCTGCCCGCATGCGGCAGCATGCCAAGCGTCAGCGTGCCGATGCCCGGGCCCACCTCAAGCACCCGACTGGCGCCATCAAGCCTGGCAAGGTCGAGGATATTGGCAATGACGTGGTCATCTACCAGGAAGTTCTGCCCAAGGCGATGCTTGGTGGCAAGGCCAAAGCGCTCGAGCATCTGGCGCGTGGCCGTGGGGTTCGCAAGAGGTGACGCAGGCATGCGGCTCCTTTCGGACACTCGTTGGGCAACCGAGAAAACCAAAGCCGCCCGGGCAGGACCCCGGGCGGCAAGCAAACAACTCGCTACCTGGAGGTCTCCAGGCGCGGGAACAGCGGGTCGCCCTTGGTCACGGGCACATCACCCGCAAGCTGGCCCCAGGCGCAAATCCCGGCCAGGTCATCGGTCGAGACCTCGCCCTCGCAGGAGATGCGGCGCAGAGCCTCCGCGCTCGTCTCGGGCATGAAGGGCATGAGCAGGTGCGCCGTGATGCGGATGGACTCGATGAGGTCGCAGATGACGGCGGCAAGCTCATCGTGCTTTGCCGGGTCCTTGGCGAGCGCCCAGGGCTCGGTGTCCTCAATGTAGTGGTTGGCGGCATGCACGAGCTCCATGACCTCGGCCGTCGCCTCGTGATAGGCAAACTCCCCCATCTTCGCGGCATAGCGGTCCACGATGCCGTCGGCAACGGAGCGCAGGGGGTTCTCGCGCTCCGCCCAACTGGCGGGGACGGTGGGAACCTTGCCGTCGAAGTACTTGGCGCTCATGTTGAGGGAGCGGGAGACGAGGTTGCCCCAGCTGTTGGCAAGGTCCGTGTTGTAGACCTGCTCCATGCGGCCAAAGGAGATGGCGCCGTCGGTGCCGGGGGTCACGTCGCTCATGAAGTAGTAGCGGTAGCCCTCGACGCCCAGCATGTCGATGACCTCGCGCGGGGCAATGGCATTGCCGCGGCTCTTGGACATCTTCTCGCCCTGGCCGGTCTCCTCGTTCTTGACCATGAGGAAGCCATGGGCAAACACGCGCTCCGTCACGGGCAGGCCGGCGGCCATGAGCATCGCGGGCCAGATGACGCAGTGGAAGCGGATGATGTCCTTGCCCACGATGTGCACCTGCGCGGGCCAACGCTTGGCAAACTCGGCCGCCGCCTCCTCGCCGGGCTGGCCATAGCCCACGGCAGTGAGGTAGTTGATGAGCGCGTCGAACCACACGTAGGTGACGTGCTTCTCGTCGAACGGCAGGGGAATGCCCCAGTCAAAGCTCGTGCGCGAGATGGAGAGGTCGTTGAGGCCGCCCTCGACGAAGGACACGACCTCGTTACGGCGGATCTCCGGCTCAACGAACTCGGGGTGCTCGCGATAGAGCTTGAGCAGTGGCTCCTGGAATGCGGAGAGCTTGAAGAACCAGCTCTCCTCCTTCACGCGCTCGAGCGGACGGTGGCAGTCCGGGCAGAGGTGCTGACCCTCGGTGTGGTTCTCCTCGTCCTCGTGGCGCACCTGGGTCTCGGTGAAGTAGGTCTCGTCGGGCACGCAGTACCAGCCGTCATAGCTGCCCTTGTAGATGTAGCCCTTGTCCTTCAGCACCTCCCAGAGGTGTTGTACGGCACGCGTCTGGCGGTCCTGCGTCGTGCGGATAAAGTCGTCGTTGGTGATCTCGAGCTCGCCCCAGAGGTCCTTGAAGGCGGGAACGAGCGAGTCGCACCAGGCCTGGGGCGTCATGTCGTGTGCGGCGGCAGACTGGGCGACCTTCTCGCCGTGCTCGTCAAGGCCGGTGAGGAACTTGACGTCGTAGCCCATGGAGCGACGGAAGCGCGCCTGGACGTCGGCAAGGATCGTGGAGTACGCCGTTCCCAGGTGCGGGGCGGCGTTCACGTAGTAGATGGGCGTGGTGATGTAGAACGAGGGCTTGTCTGCCATGCTTACCTCTTCTTGAATCGTGCGCGGCCAATGATGCCGGCGCAGGCGAATGAGCCGTCGGTCATTGTAGCGCGACGGATCTACGCGCCAATCGCTCGCAAGGCCACCGCGTCGGGAACATGCGGTGCCGAGGCCCCACGGCCCCTCACAGCTCCCGCGCCGCCCGGGGGAGTATTCGCACGCAATCGCCACGACGCCACGCTGTGCGGCGCCGCACTGCCCAACATGACACGATGCTGCGTGATGCGCGGCGTGACGCGCCGCGTGGCGCTGCGCAAGGGATTCCTATTCGCCTGCGATGGCAACAACGCGGTCGTACGCTTCGGAGCGCGAGACGCCATAGGCTCGCGCGACCCTCTTTGCGAGGGCGCTCTTTGCGGTTCCCACCGCCAAGCCAGCCCGAATCGCATCGTCAAGGGATGGCGCGACGTCCGAGGACTCCGCCTCGCCCGAAGAATCGGACACGAAGCCCGTTGACCCCAAGGAGGCCAGCTCCACCTGGAGGAGACGCTTCTCCCGCTCCGCCAGCTCTGCGTCTGAGGGGCCCTCCACGACGATGACGCACTCCCCCTTGATGCCCTCCCGAGCCCTCACCTCTGACGCGAGGACAGGCGCGAGGTCCCTCACGCATTCCTCGTGCACCTTGGTAAGCTCGCGAACGAGAGCCACCCTCCTCGAGGGGAAGGCCTCGGCAATCGAGTCGAGGCTTGCGGCGACGCGATGCGGAGACTCATAGAAGACCAGAGCGCCAGGCACCGAGGCCAGCAAGGCGAGCCTTCGCGCCCGCTCCCCCACCTTGCGCGGCAGAAAGCCCTCAAAGAAGAAGTGGTCCATGGCAAGCCCCGAGACCACGAGCGCACAGGTGACCGCACTGGGTCCAGGAATGACCTCAACGGGAAGACCTTCATCGAGCGCCGCGTCAACAAGCTTCTGCCCCGGGTCGCTCACGCCCGGCATGCCGGCGTCTGAGACAAACGCCACGCGTCTTCCCGAGCCCACGCGCGCAAGGACCTCGTCAACACGGCCCTCGATGACATTCTCGTCACAACGCTCGAGAGGAACGTGAACGTCAAACCGGGCAAGAAGCTTGGAGGTAACCCGCGTGTCCTCACAGAGAAGCACATCCGCGGAGCGAAGCGTCTCGATCACGCGCGGAGAAGCATCTGAGAGATTGCCAATGGGCGTGCCAACGAGAGAGAGCATCCCTCCGCGGTCGAAAGACTCAGTCATTAGTCGAACATGCCCTTCTCGAAACTCGATAGTGCGATCCGCGCGTCCCAACTCGACAGCTTGCCCTCGGTCTTCCAGGTCTGGAAGAACCAGCCAACTGAACCAGAGAACGAGGCCATCTGGCCAGCGGTGTACACGCGCTCAAGGGCGATGCGCCCCTCGGGGGTCATGCCGGCGTCCGCAAGGGGAAGCGCGGCGGACCACTCGCCCACCATGACGGGAAGCCCGCTCTTTTTGGCCTTCTTGAGATACGAGGCCGTCTCGTTCACGAGGGTTCGCACGCCCATGGGGCCCGCGGCATTCATAGACTCGGCATAGTGATAGAGATGGCAGTCGAGCCAGACGTTCTCATAGCGCTTCGGCGCCATGAAGGCACGCCACGAAGAGGGAACGCCAGCGTCATGCACAACAAAGGCGGGCTCGGGCCCGGCGGAAGCGCGCACGACCTCATACGCATCACGATAGAAGTTCCTCAGCAAGTGAGGGGAAACACCCTCAGAAACCGAGAACCCATGACGCGAACGACCCTGAATGGAGTCGATGGGAGAAATGCCGAGGAAATTGGAACGACTCTCATACCGCGAGCACAGAGCGCCAAGGACATCCAGCATCGCACGCCTAAAGGAATCGACCTCGCCAAAGAAACTAGCTGGCGAGCTGGGGTCATCACCCGGAGCGCTGGCAATGACGAGGAGCACGTTGATGTTGTACTCCTCGGCCCAGTCAAACGCCTGGTCAACATATTCGATGCAACCCGCAGAAGGTCCAGGCATGGGGCCGTCGGCGCCAAAAACAAACCAAGGGACCTGGAGCCGAACTGAGTCGAACCCTCGAGAGGCGATACGCTCGAAATCGACCTTGCCGATAAAGCTGTCGCGATGAGTGGATACAAGCTGATTGAACTTGGACGCCTCGAGCGAAGTTGAGAGCGACAGCTCATCAAACGCACCCGTACCTGTAAACAAAGAGGGGGTAACCCAAGGCTCAAGGACAAGCCAGCCGGAAAGATTGACGCCATGAAGGGGCTTGGGACTATCGAAAACAGCCATAGGGCAACCTTTCAAAAGGCAAGCAAGAAGCACTCGCGGGCTAACTGAAAGGAAGTGTAGCAGCGTATCCGGACATTAAGTGCCGCAACAAGTAAGCACGCAAAGGCATCGGAGGGCCGCCCGCGAGTCTCAGGCGTGCCTGCGTCCCCTTGCCGGGGACCGGCCCCGCCGGGGGGCCGCGCAAGCAGAGGGGGCCCGCCCCGGCCG
>CWGY01000041.1_pt4 | contig 26073 bp, 15 predicted proteins | sample 678861 | NCBI WGS metagenome assembly CWGY01 (sample SAMEA3735962, study PRJEB9488) | human gut metagenome | biome: ENVO:mammalia-associated habitat; material: ENVO:feces | place: Malawi | collected 2009-02-27
GAAATCCCTTCGATTGCGCTGCGGGGTCAGCTCCAGCGGGCTCTTGGACGGTCTCAAATCTCGCTAAGGGTTGGGTGCCGTCTGAACATGAAGTCCCGTGTTTGAATAACCGCAGGTGAACGCTCTGTGATAATCGAGGGTATGGAAGGCGCTTGCCATGAATCGCTGGGGCAATGGGTGAAGTTGTGCCGCAGGTGCGCAATCGCCGGCATTCCTGGACAAGCTCGCACGCTGCGGCCCGCCCCGGGGATCCTGCGTGGCGAGGGCGCTTCATGCGACCCATAACGGCCCACGCGGCACGGTGGGCCGGGTGCCGTGCGTTTGGCCCGCGCGGAGCGGCGCTCAGGCCCACGCGGCGCGGTGGGCCGGGTACCGTGCGTTTGGCGTGCCGGCGCGGCGTGTGCCGCGTGTCTGCAGCGCGAGGGCTCCCGCCACATGGCAAGCCCCAACACCTGCTGGATCGAAAGGAGGGGAACCAAAGTCGTCCATTTGGTTCCCTTTCTTTCGATCCGTGGTGGGATCCCGGATGCGCGGCGATTCCACCCCACGACGACGCCCCGAGACTCACCCCCGCTCCGTGATGCTGCCCTCCGCGTATAGTCGTAAGGAAAAGGCCGCGATGGGGGAAGGCGCATGATGGGGGAAGGCGCATGATGGGGGAGGGCGCATGATGGGGGAGGGCGCATGACGGAGCGTGAGGCAGGGCCGCAATCGATATCGGTGCTGTACGAAGACCGTTGGCTCATGGCGCTCGACAAGCCCGCAGGCATGCTCGTGCACGGGGACGGTACGGGCGCCGCCACGCTTGCGGACCTCGCTCGCGCGCACCTGCTGGACATCGCGGCCTGCTTGGGCACACAGGGAGAGCCCGACGCCGCGGCCGCCCAGCGCTCGGTCGCCGCGCAGCTCCAGCCCGTCCAGCGCCTGGACGTTGACACCACGGGCATCGTGCTCTTCTCCAAGGACAAGGCCACGCAGCCCAAGCTTGACGCGCTCGTTGCCTCCCACGACGGCATTCGGAAGCGCTACCTCGCCATGGTTCGCGGCAGGTGGCCCTGGGACGAGCGCCTCGTGGACGCTCCCGTCGCGCGCGACCGTCATGATGCGCGGCGCATGCGTGTGGCACCCAACGGCAAGCCGTCGCGCAGCCGCGTGGCCCTGCTCGCCCGCACGGGCTCGCGTGCCGCCTGCACCTCGCTTCTGCTCGTGGAGCTCGAGACGGGCCGCAAGCACCAGATTCGCGTGCACCTGTCCTCGCTCGGCTTTCCAATCCTGGGGGATGTCCTCTACGGCAATCCGACGGACCGGCGCCGCGTGACCCCGCTCATGCTCCATGCCTGGGCCGAGGACCTCACGCATCCCGTTACGGGCGTGCCGCTGGCGCTGCGCGCGCCCATGCCCGTCCGATTCACCGAGCGCTTTCCCAACGTGGAGGACCTTCTCTCGCATAGGTAAGGTTCACAACGCCTGCATCCGAGCTTCATTTTGTGCGGCTGCGACTCCCGTGGCGCACTTCCTGCTGGTACCATGGGGAACGACGAATGGACGGCCGGAACGTTTCGGTCGTAAGTGGTGCGCCTGCCACAGACGGGGAATCTCGGTGGGCGCATTGGCGTGCGGAGAGGCTTTGTCCGCGCGTCCAATTCCCGGGTACGAAGGTGCCCTCAACGGGTCGAGGCGAGGCGGCACCGCCGCTCGCCGCAACAGCTGGCGCGCCCGGCGCGCCGCAGGAGAGGAACGCTCATGCCAGGTACAATGCGCGGCGTCTACACCAACCTGACGCAGATTCGCCGAACGGTCTTCCGTGAGGTGGCGAAGCTCGCCTACAAGACGGGCGAGGAGGAGAGCAAGGACTACAGCTGGGTCGACGACCTGCCCTACGACATCCTCCCCGGTGAGACCGCGACCTACCGCGAGAGCATCTTCCTCGAGCGCGCCATCGTTGGCGAGCGCATCCGCCTGGCCATGGGCCTGCCGCTGCAGGAGGTCGACAAGCCCTCGAAGCTCTCCGACGGCGTGGCCGAGGCCGCCAAGCCCGAGACCTACTACCAGCCGCCTCTGATCAACGTCATCAAGTTTGCGTGCAACGGCTGCGAGGACAACGTCTACCGCGTCATGCCGAACGCCTGCCAGGGCTGCCTCGCCCACCCCTGCCGCGAGATCTGCCCCAAGCAGGCCATCTCCTTCAAGGACAAGAAGGCCTTCATCGACCACGAGAAGTGCATCAAGTGCGGCCGCTGCGCGAGCGTGTGCCCGTATGAGGCAATTCACCACCACGTGCGCCCCTGCTCTGCCGCCTGCGGCATGAAGGCCATCGGCTCCGACGAGCACGGCCGCGCCGACATCAACTACGAGAAGTGCGTCTCCTGCGGCCAGTGCCTCGTGAACTGCCCGTTTGGCGCCATCGCCGACAAGAGCCAGATCTTCCAGGTCATCCAGGCCATCAATGCCGGCGACGAGGTCATCGCCGAGGTGGCGCCCGCGTTCGTGGGCCAGTTTGGCGGAAAGGGCAACGTGGACAAGCTGCGCGAGGCCTTCAAGGAGCTCGGCTTCACCGGCATGGAGGAGGTTGCCCTCGGCGCCGACCTCTGCACCGTGCAGGAGGCCGAGGACTTCCTCGAGGAGGTGCCGGCCAAGATTCCGTTCATGGGCACCTCGTGCTGCCCGGCGTGGTCCGTCATGGCCAAGAAGGAGTTCCCCAAGAACGCCGAGTGCGTCTCCATGGCCCTCACGCCTATGACGCTCACCGCCCGCCTCATCCGCAAGCAGCACCCCAGCGCCAAGATCGTCTTCGTTGGCCCCTGTTCGGCCAAGAAGCTCGAGGCCATGCGCAAGAGCGTCAAGAGCGAGGTCGACTTCGTGCTCACCTTCGAGGAGATGGCGGGCATGATGGAGGCCAAGGACATCGACTACACCAAGCTCGCCGGCGAGGGCGGCGACTTTGAGGTTGCGAGCGCCGATGGCCGCGGGTTTGCCGTGGCGGGCGGCGTGGCGCAGGCCGTGGCCAACGCCATCCACCGCAAGTACCCGGACCGCGAGGTCAACATCGTCAACGCCGAGGGCCTGGACGAGTGCCGCAAGATGATGAAGGCGGCCGTGAAGGGCAAGTACAACGGCTACCTGCTCGAGGGCATGGCGTGCCCGGGCGGCTGCGTTGCCGGCGCCGGCACGCTGCAGGCCGTCAACAAGACGGCGGGTGCGGTAAAGATGTACTCCAAGAAGTCGCCGCACAAGAACGCCACGGACAACGCCTATCGCATGCTGATTCCCGAGCTTGAGCGTCCGGATGACAACATGCACGGCTCCAACATGGTGGCCGAGGTCGACGAGGCCCAGCGCGTCAAGGAGTAGGCGCTCTCGTAGGCCTTCCGGCGGCTGAGCTTGGGCGGCGCCCAAGCACAAGGCACGCAGGGCGCGTTGTAAGCGGCGCTGGCGAGCCGCTCGAGCCGGTTGATAGCAAGCTCCAAGGGGCATCCGGGTTTCCGGATGCCCCTTTTGCGTGTGGGGAGGGAACGGACATGAGCGAGCCCAAGGCGCCGCTCACGAGCGCATGCCCAAGCGCGCTGGTCCGAGCAGCGTTCAGCCCCAGCATCAACGCACCAGTAACAGAATGTGAGGATTGGCCGGCGGTCCCGCATTTCCGCGAACGGCGGCAATTTCTTGCACACGTTGTGCAATACTGCACACGCTGTGAAGAAACGTCATGGCCTTGCACGCCAGATGGCCCGATTCAGCCCGTCGTCGCGTGCGAGAAACCGCTTCCGAGGAGGCCCTTTGGAAGGGATTCTCACCAATCCCACGCCCCGGACAGACCGGCGTAGCGTCCGATCGCGCGAGCATCTGCGCGACGCCCTCGCCGCCGAGGTCCAGGCAACGGGCGACCTGACCCGCGTCACGGTCACGGCCGTCACCGAACGTGCCGGGCTTACCCGCCGCACGTTCTACTCCCACTTCCATGACATCCCAGACCTGGTGGAGGCCTGCGAGCGCGAGGCGCTCGTGGACATCCGCAGGCTCGTGGAGCGCATTGCCGCCTCTCACCTGGACCAGCTCACGGCATCTCTTGAGAGCCTGGAGCCGGCGCCCGGTGCGGAGGACCTGCTCTGCTACTTCCGGGACAACGCGACGCACCTCGCAGCTCTGCTGGGCGAGGGCGGGGACCCGGCCTTTGTCGAGAAGATCAAGGCCGTCTGCGTGGACGCCATCTCCAGCCGCGCGCTCGACGGCATCGACGCCCGGGCGCTCGGCCCCTTCTTCGACTACTACCTCGCGTTCGCCGTCTCCGCGGAGTGCGGCGTGCTGGTTCGCTGGCTGGTGGGCGGCATGCGCGAGGACGTTCGCACGATGGCGCTCATGATGACGGCGCTCATGTTCGTGCGTCCCGGCGACCTCTATGGCAAGCCGGTCGACTTCAACGTGCCCGCCTACGCGCTGACGCTCATGCAGGCAAATGCCGCCGGACACACCGCAAACGACCGAGCGGCAGCAGCTCACACCGTAAAGAACGAGGAGTCCAACCATGACTAACAACCCAGCATCCTCCAACGCCGCGCAGGCCCAGGCGGCCCACGGCATCGAGCTGGTGGAGAACGGCGCCGAGCTCAAGCCCGCCAACGTGGCGGATTTCTCGCGCTCCAAGCTGCGCCTTGGCATTGACGTGGGCTCCACCACGGTCAAGCTCTCCGTCATCGACGACCACGACCGCATCGTCTACGCCAACTATCAGCGCCACCACACCGACATCCGCGCCACGGCCAAGGACCTCTTCGAGGGCGCCAAGGCCGTCCTCGGCGACGCTCCCATGCGTGTCTCCATTACGGGCTCGGGCGGCCTTTTGCTCGCCAAGTGGCTCGGCCTCGAGTTTGTCCAGGAGGTTATCGCGAGCAAGCGTGCCGTGGAGACGCTCATCCCGCAGACCGACGTGGCCATCGAGCTCGGCGGCGAGGACGCGAAGATCATCTACTTCGACAACGGCATCGAGCAGCGCATGAACGGCACCTGCGCCGGCGGCACGGGTGCGTTCATCGACCAGATGGCGAGCCTGCTCCACACGGATGCGGGCGGCCTCAACGAGCTCGCCAAGCAGTCCACGCACATCTATCCCATCGCCAGCCGCTGCGGCGTGTTCGCCAAGTCCGACGTGCAGCCCCTCATCAACGAGGGCGCGGCCCCGGCAGACATCGCGGCCTCCATCTTCCAGGCCGTGGCCAACCAGACGGTCTCCGGCCTCGCCTGCGGCCACCCCATTCGTGGCCACGTGGCCTTCCTGGGCGGCCCGCTCCAGTACCTCTCCGAGCTGCGCCACCGCTTCTACGTGACGCTCGACCTGGACGAGGAGCACCGCATCGTTCCCAACAACGCCCACCTCTTCGTGGCCACGGGAGCCGCGCTTGCCGGCGAGTCTGACAAGCACGTCACGTTCGCCGGGGTCATCGACGCGCTTGAGAACCTGGGCGACACCCAGGGCAGCGAGGTGGAGCGCCTGGACCCGCTCTTTGCGACGCCCGCCGAGCTTGACGAGTTCCACGAGCGCCACGGCAAGCAGGTGGTTCCCAAGGGCGACCTCGCGAGCTACCGCGGCCGCGTGTTCATCGGCATCGACGCCGGCTCCACCACGATGAAGGCCGCCGTGGTGGGCGAGGGCGGCGAGCTGCTCTACACCTGGTACGGCAACAACCGCGGCGACGTCCTCGGTACGGCCCGCACCATCATGGACGACATCTACGACAAGCTGCCCGAGGGCTGCGCCATCGGCCACGTCACCACGACGGGCTACGGCGAGGCGCTGCTCATCGAGGCCCTGCGCGCAGACTCCGGCGAGATCGAGACCGTGGCGCACCTGCGCGGCGCCAAGGCCTTCGTGCCCGACGTCGAGTTCATCCTCGACATCGGCGGCCAGGACATGAAGTGCCTGCGCGTCAAGAATGGCGTCATCGAGCACATCATGCTCAACGAGGCGTGCTCCTCGGGCTGCGGCTCGTTCATCGAGAGCTTTGCGGACTCCATGGACCTCTCGGTGCAGGACTTCGCCAAGGCGGCCGTGTCTGCCAAGGCGCCGGTTGACCTGGGCAGCCGCTGCACGGTGTTCATGAACTCCCGCGTGAAGCAGGCGCAGAAGGAAGGCGCCACGGTGGGCGACATCGCCGCCGGCCTGTCCTACTCCGTCATCAAGAACGCGCTGTTCAAGGTCATCAAGATGCGCGACCCGCAGGAGATTGGCAAGTACGTGGTGGTGCAGGGCGGCACCTTCATGAGCGACGCCACGCTGCGCGCCTTCGAGAAGCTCACCGGTCGCGACGCCATCCGCCCGGACATTGCCGGCTGCATGGGCTGCTACGGCGCGGCGCTGCTCGCCCGCGACCGTGCCGGCAAGGACGGCACCTCCACGCTGCTCACGCGCGAGCAGATCGACAACCTGCAGGTGAAGCAGACCAACGCCCACTGCGGCCGCTGCTCCAACAACTGCCTGCTCACGATCAACAACTTTGGCAACGGCCGCAAGTTCATCACGGGCAACCGCTGCGAGAAGGGCGCCGGCCACAAGAAGGCAAAGGTCACCGCGCCCAACCTGTTCGCGTTCAAGAACAAGCTGTTGTTCGAGCGCCCCGTGCTGGACGCCGAGACCGCGCCGCGCGGCACGGTGGGCATCCCGCGCGCCCTCAACATGTACGAGAACTACCCGTTCTGGCACGCCTTCTTCACCGAGCTGGGCTTCTCCGTGGTGCTCTCGGACCAGTCAACCAAGAAGACGTACGAGGCGGGCATCGAGTCCATGCCGTCCGAGAGCGTGTGCTACCCGGCCAAGCTCAGCCACGGCCACATCATGAACCTGCTCAAGAAGGACCCGGACTTCATCTGGTACCCCTGCGTGCGCTGGGAGCGCCAGGAGGACGAGACGGCGGGCAACCACTACAACTGCCCCATCGTCATGAGCTACCCGCAGGCGCTGGGCCTCAACATCGACGAGCTCGCGCAACCCAACATCGAATTCCTGGACGCCTTCGTGCCCTATGACGACAAGAAGGAGCTCAAGCGCCGCCTCTATGAGCTCATCTCCGTGCAGCGCGAGAAGGACGCCGAGGAAGGCAAGGGCCGTTTCCGCGGCAAGCACATCACGCGCGCCGAGATTGACCATGCCGTGAACGTGGCCTGGGAGGCCGACCTCGAGTTCAAGGAGACCATGCGCCGCAAGGGTGACGAGACCCTGCAGTGGATCGAGGACAACGACGCGCACGGCATCGTGCTCGCCGGCCGCCCGTACCACAACGACCCCGAGATCAACCACGCCATCCCCGAGCTCGTGAACAGCTTTGGCTTCGCCATCCTCACCGAGGACTCCGTGGCGCACAAGATGCGCCCCGAGCGCCCCATCCGCGTCGTGGACCAGTGGATGTACCACAGCCGCCTCTACCGCGCGGCGCGCTTCGTGGCCAGCAGGAACGACCTGGACCTCATCCAGCTCAACAGCTTTGGCTGCGGCCTGGACGCCCTCACCACGGACCAGGTGCAGGAGATTCTCGAGGCCAGTGGCAAGATCTACACCGTGCTCAAGATCGACGAGGTGTCTAACCTGGGCGCCGCCCGCATCCGCATTCGCTCGCTCATGGCCGCCCTCAAGGAGCAGCGCGAGGAGCTGGAGCGCGAGGCCGCTGCCGGCGAGCTCAAGCCCGTGGGTCCCGTGGACGTGCGACGTGCGGACGGCTCGCTCGAGCGCGCTCGTCGCGGTCAGAACCCGCGCGTGCCGGTGTGGCGCGAGGCCAAGAGCGCCGCGTTCCACAAGGTGCGCTATACCAAGGAGATGCAGCTCGAGGGCTACACCATCCTGTGCCCGCAGATGGCGCCAATCCACTTCGAGCTCGTGGAGCAGCTGCTCAAGGGCGCGGGCTACAACGTGGTGCTGCTGCCCTCCGTTGACCGTGGCGCCGTGGACGCGGGTCTCAAGTACGTCAACAATGACATCTGCTATCCGTCCATCCTCGTGACCGGCCAGATCATGGAGGCCATCGAGAGCGGTAAGTACGACCTCTCCAAGACGGCCGTGATCATCTCGCAGACCGGCGGCGGCTGCCGCGCCACCAACTACATCGCGCTCATCCGCAAGGCCCTGCGCGACTCCGGCCACCCCGACGTGCCGGTGATCTCGCTCACCGCCGCGAGCGGCCTGGACGAGGACAACCCCGGCTTCAACATCTTCAAGCCCGACGTGGTGGTGGGCGCCGTCTACGCGCTGCTCTACGGCGACCTCATGATGCAGATGCTGCACCGCGTGCGTCCCTACGAGGCCAAGCCCGGCAGCGCCGACGCCCTCTACGACGTGTGGATGGACCGCTGCAAGAGCCAGATCGTGGGCATCAGGCGCGGTGACTTCCTGAAGCTCTGCCAGGACACGGTGGACGCCTTCGAGACACTGCCTGTGGTGCACGACCGCACGAAGCCGCGCGTGGGCGTGGTGGGCGAGATCCTCGTGAAGTTCCACCCCACGGCCAACAACCAGGTGGTGCGCGAGATCGAGGCCGAGGGCTGCGAGGCCGTGGTGCCGGGCCTGGTGGACTTCTTCCTGTTTGGCATGTCCAGCCCCAAGAACATGAAGCGCGAGCTGGGCACCAAGCTCAAAAAGCGCCTCTCGCACAACGCGGGCATCAAGATCGTGCAGTCCATGCGCGGGCCCATCAACAAGATGCTCGAGGCATCGAGCCGCTTCGAGCCGTACCCCGAGATCGACGAGCTGGCACACAAGGCCGAGCAGGTGCTCTCCCTGTGCAACACGATGGGCGAGGGCTGGCTGCTCACTGCCGAGATGTGCGACCTCATCGAGACCGGCACGCCCAACATCGTGTGCTGCTCGCCGTTTGCGTGCCTGCCCAACCACGTGGTGGGCAAGGCCGTTATCAAGCGCCTGCGCGAAATGCACCCGGAGAGCAACATCGTGGCCGTGGACTACGACCCAGGCGCGTCTGAGGTCAACCAGCTCAACCGCATCAAGCTCATGATCTCGGTGGCAAAGGAGAACTTCCGCGAGGCACGCGCCAGGGCCGCTGAGCAGGGCGGGAGCGCTGCGAACGTGCCTGCGTTCAAGCTCGAGAACCCCAATGACCCCACGCTGCACGTGGTGGCGCCCTACACCGAGGAGCCGCTGATTGCAGACCAGGAGCGCCATGGCGACCCGGATGGCTCGCGCGCCACGGGCACGGTTGGCGCCGGCGAGCCCAACGTGCTGCCACTCTCGCGCATGCAGCTGGACAAGATCGCCGCGGCAGAGGAGCGTGCGCGCCAGCGCGCGAACTCCGGCGTGACCGTGGTGCCCGAGGACGCGTGCGGCTGCGGTTCCGCCGAGGGCGACGCCTGCGGTTGCGGCTGCAGCAAGCCTGAGCTCGTCTCTGCCGGTAACCCCGCTGTCACCCGCGAGGGCAACGGCGAGTAGCCGGGACCGAGGGCCCACCGCTCGGTGAGCGGCGGGCCCTCGATTATTCTTCAGGTCTTTCGGGAATACGGGAGCGTTGCCGATGTCCTCGCTGATAGAAATCGCCAGGTCGACGGCCTGGTGGAGCAGGCCGTGGTGGGGCTTCGGCCCGGCCAGTCCGTCGTGCTGGAGTACGTGCGCACGCAGATGGACTTCTCGCTGCTGTTCCCGCACCTCATTGCAGACAATGTGCTCGTGAGCTACCACAACGCAACCCTGCGTTCGGCGGCCGAGCGCTTGCGTTACCTCGGCATCCCCGTTGTATGGCGCTACGCGGAGGTCGACCTGCAGTAGCGGCCCGTCCGCCATTCATGCCGCCCTACAGCCTCGGCATCTCGCTTACTCTTTGGGCGAGGTATGACCCCTTAATCCAGAGGTTCTGCCTGTACATCCTCACGCCATTGACGCACTCGACCTTGTCGGTGGCGTCCGCGCCAGTTCCGCGCACGAACACGACCCCCTCCGATGCCTTTGGAAAGTTCGGGGCGCTTTTCACCAGTCCCGTCTTTGGCGTGATGATGGGCATTCCGTCCTTTCGCCGTGAGACGACGTCCTTCACGCCGCCGGTTCTCACGAGCCTACGAAGCACTCGCCAAACGCGGTGCACCTCGCGTTCGATAAACTCCTCATCGAACCAGAGCCGAGCGAAGCCCTTGAATCTGTTGACACCAAACGGTGCCTCCGCGCAAGGCTCCTCGAACAGGATGAGCAGCAGCTGGTTCTGCGTGAAGTAGTCGCGGAAGGACGAGTCCTCGAAGCGCTGCTTGGGGTCTGCCAGCTCCTCGAAGTTGATGCGCAGCAGCTTCATGTCCTCCGTGCGTCCGCCCTTCGTGGTAAGGACGATGGTCTTTGGCATGAGGCCGATACGCTCGAACAGCTCAACGTCGCTCATCTTGCGTGATGCGCCACCAAACATGCGAACGACGATTCTCTCCGAAACGCCCTTGTCAATCCTTCTGGGAATCGGCAGACCATAGAGCTCGAGCAGCTCGTCGATGGTCCTGCCGGCATTTGCCCGCGTGAGGCTGTGGCACTTCGCGTCAATCTCCGAATAGGTCGAGTACTCGTCGGGAAGCTGCTCGCCCCTTCGGCCAAAGTGGGCCCGAACGAGGGATGTCACCACGCGACGCTTGAGCCTGAAGCGAGGGCGGTTAGGCCATTTGGGAGAGGTGTCCGTGTAGAGCAACTCGCGGTTGAGCTCGGATGATATGCGCGGGTACTGGCTCTGGCAGTCCTCGAAGTCACGCTGGACGGAGGCAATGAAGTCTCGAACGAGCGTCCAGTCGGCCTTGAGGATGTCGGTGTCCTCATCGCTCCACTCGTGGAACTCGAAACCCTTGATGACGAACTTGGCATAGGGAACGTCGCGTCCGGCGTAGAAGTAGTAGACGAGCAACAGGTGCTCGAGTTTTCGCCAGAAGTGGGAGGTGAGAAACTGCTCGCCCGCGATGGCCTCGGGCGAGACGGCCGTGATGGACATGGGCTCCTTGGCCTGGAACTCGTAGTCTCCCTTGTCGGTGATGATGCCGGTCGACTTGAGCTCGGTGTCCACGCCATCCACGACGAGGTCGGGGCGTTGCTTGGAGTCGGCGGGATAGCCCAAGACCGACTGCTCGATGACGTTGCCCACGAAGCCCTTGTTGCGCGCCTTGCCCTTAAGAACTCCCGCGCTGTCGACTTCCTCGAGCGTTTTGCCGATGCAGCTCGTGAGAAGGGCGATTAGCTCGTACTTTGAGAAGCTGTGGCCATCGGGTGCGCTCATGGGGCTCCTCGGTCGTTTTGCTGGGCGGCTGCAGGGCTCAACAGTAGGACAAGTCGGGCGCCTCTGCCTGTCGCGCGGCCATGGAAGGCCCGGGTGCGGCAATTGGCCCATCGATAATTTGTCCCCGATGGGGCTTACGGTTGATCCGTGGCCGTATTTGGGCCACAATATTGCACTGTTTTGTTTGGCTCGAACGGATGGGTACCAGATGGACTCCAAGGCCATGAAGGCGAGTGGGTTGAAGGTTGCCGAGCTCTTTGCGGGGGTTGGCGGGTTTCGCGTGGGCTTCGACCATGCCAACGAAGACCTGGGCCGCGATTACTTCGAGACCATCTGGGCCAACCAGTGGGAGCCACCCGGAACCCCAACCAAGCAGTTTGCCTGGCGCTGCTACGAGCGGCACTTTGGCGAGGGTTCGTGCATCTGCGAGGACATCAACAGGGTGCTGGAGGAGGCCGAGGCGGGGGGGCGCCAAATCCCCGACTTTGACCTGCTGGTGGGTGGCTTCCCCTGCCAGGACTACTCCGTGGCTCGCCCCCTCTCTCAGGCCGAGGGCATAGAGGGTAAGAAGGGCGTGCTGTGGTGGGACATCTACCACATGCTCGAGTACAAGCTCAAACACAACGCCGGCTCCAAGCCCCGCTACGTTCTGCTCGAGAACGTGGACCGCCTGCTCAAGAGCCCGGCGAGCCAGCGCGGGCGCGACTTCGCCATCATCCTGGCGTGCTTCTTCAGCCTAGGTTACTCGGTTGAGTGGCGCGTGATCAATGCGGGCGAGTTCGGCATGCCGCAGCGTCGCCGCCGCACCTATATATATGCTGAGCTCGATGCGCCGGAGTGGAACCTCGGTGCCGTCGTCCTGCGTGACGGCGTCATAGCCCAGGCCTTCCCGATGGAGTTTGGCGAGCTTGACTACCTCACGGTTGGCTCGAGCGCTTACGAGGTCTCGAACAACTTTGGCGTGGGCCGCAAGACGTCCCCCTTCCTCACGGCGGGTGCCATGCAGCACGGCAACGTCGTGACGGCAAAGGGCGTTCCGTGCTACTCCGGCCCGCAGATGACGCTGGGCGATGTCCTGGTGCCCGAGAGCGAGGTACCGGAGAGCTTCTTCATCGAGTCCGACAAGCTCGAGCGCTGGGAGTATCTCAAGGGTGGCAAGCGCGAGGAGCGCACCACGAGCGAGGGTTTCACGTACTTCTACAGCGAGGGTTCCATGGCATTTCCGGACGCGCTGGACAAGCCCTCCCGCACGATTCTCACGGGCGAGGGCGGCAAGGGCGCGTCGCGCTTCAAGCATGTGGTTCGCACGGAGAACGGCAGGCTCCGTCGCCTCGTGCCCGACGAGCTCGACCAGCTGCAGTGCTTCCCCAAGGGATGGACGGCCACGGGCATGTCAGACCATCAGCGCGCGTTCTGCATGGGCAATGCGCTCGTGACGGACATTCCGCGTCGCATTGGTGTTTCGATTGCGAGGCGTGTGAGGTAGGCCGAATCTCCGGCGCGTCGTCCTCGCTATCATGTACCCCGCCGTATCTATCCCCGACCTGAGAGCGAGCGTCCCATGATTGGCGACCTTGGCTATTCCCTTACCTCTGACGTACTGCGTGAGATGGGCCCCGAGCGGCGTCGTTCGATGGCGGCCGATGTGGCCGAATGCGTGCTCGGCGCCATTGCGCGCCCCTATCCCTGCTCCGAGATCCAGACCCTCACCTGCGATGAGGACCTCAGCCTGCCACGCGAGCGCTACCGCGTGTTCCATGGCTCGTTCGACTGGCATTCCTGCGTGCACTCGCACTGGTGCCTCGTGCGGCTGGCGTCGCAGGAGGGTCTGCTCGCGCCGGAGCTTTGCGAGCGCGTAATTGCCCGACTCAGCACGAGCTTCTCGCCCGAGCTGCTTGCCGAGGAGGCGCGTACCTGGGCAGAGCGGCTTCCGGCACACGAGGAGCGCCCCTACGGCCATACCTGGCTGCTGGTGCTCGATGCCGAGCTGGGTCGCGTGGCTTCTGAAGGCGGCCCGCTCTCTGTGCAGGCCGCGACCTGGCGCGAGGCGCTTGCGCCCATGACGGCGGAGATGACCCGTCGTGTGCGCGAGTGGGTGGCCGGCCTTGCGCTGCCGGTTCGCTCGGGCCTGCACTCGGACACGGGCTGGTCGCTCGCCATGGCCTGGGATTGGGCCCAGGCGGTGGAGGACAACGCGCTGGCGGAAGCCGTGCGTGCCGCAGCGTTGCGCGTGTTCGGGCACGATGTCAACGCGCCCGTGGCCTACGAGCCGCAGGGTCAGACCTTCACCTCCTCGATCCTGAACGAGGCGGCCGCAATGGCGCGCGTACTCGAGGCGGGGGAGTACGAGGCGTGGCTGCGTGGCTTCCTGCCGCAGGCGTTTGGTGGGTCGCCCTCTGCCGTCGCGCCCCTGCTCGCAGACCTGCCGGGAACGTGGGACGGCGAGAACTACTTCGGCGTCCACGAGGTGGCCCTGCCCTTCTCGCGTGCCATCGCCGCGCGCGACGCCGCGGCGCCCCTGCCGGCTGGCAGCGAGGCGCAGGCGTACCTCGCGGCCCAGGCCTCGCGCTGGATGCGCCAGGGCGCGGAGGGCCTCACCCTGGATGGCTATCTGGCAGACCACTGGGTCGGCAGCTTCGTGGCGGCTTCGTTGGTGAGGTAGCGGACGGGGCCCGGCACAGCCGAGCTAGACGCAGACGGAGAGGTGCGGTAGGGGCCGGAGCACATGTGCCTGCCAATTGCCGCACGCGATTGAGGTCGGTGAATGGCGCATGGGTTGCCGAGTAGCGTCATTTGTATGGCCGGCCCGGGCTCCCGAAGGAGCCTGGGGATGCGCAAGAGGTTGGGCTGCCAGGATAAGTTATGAAGACATCTCCACAATCGCAGCTTCTCGTTGACCTATCGCATTTGAGCGCGTATATTACTTTCTCGCGCTGAGGCGCACACAACATATTGCGGGGTGGAGCAGTCTGGTAGCTCGTCGGGCTCATAACCCGAAGGTCGTAGGTTCAAATCCTGCCCCCGCGACCAAATTCTTTACGCCTGAACTGGTAAAACAGTTCAGGCGTTTTTCTTTTATCTGCTGCTGAAAACGGGCGACCGTGTAGGTGTCCACGGGCGACCGTGTGGATATCCGTGTATGTATCGGCGTGATATAGCGTGCTTTTGCGTGATACCCAGTGAAAGCGGCTTAGCGTTGCGTGCTCTCTACCAAACAAACTGCCGAAGCCTCTAAAACAGCTTTATAGTTGCCCCTTTGGCCCACATTGACAACGTACGGAAACGCGCAAATACTCACGCATGTCAAACTTTGGCAAAAGGCAAATTTGGGAAGAGGGAACGCACGGTGGAAGTGCTGGTTGTTGGCAATACCGCATATGTCGATGACGACTTCTGTGCCAAGGCGTTTCCCGGTGACCGTGTGCAGGTCGTGGCGGCCAACGAAGCGCGCCGCGACGGGTCGTCGCCCTATGCGTCTTGGAAAGAGCTGATGAAGCACCTGGACCAGGCTTACGAATTCGACCGCGTGGTCTACCTTTCTGCCTATCTCACGCCATATACCGAGGTTGTTGGCGACATCGAGCTGCTGCGCTCCGTTATTCGAGCTTGCATGGGTCACCAGGTCCAGCTGTTGTTTGCGACTGGCCCCATGGGAGCGGACGGTGCGGTGGAGCCCGTGGGACAAACCGGCAAGGGCATCATTGCCCGTGCGGCCAACGACCTGTGCCACTACTATGCGGCCCACGACGGCATCCAGGTCAAGATCCTGCGCGTGCCGTACCTGTACACCGCCTCGCCCACGCTGGAGGACCCTTTTTTGGCCGCGCTGTTCGAGGTGTGCTCGCAAGGCTCCGTTATCCTGAGGGGTGGGGCGGGCTCGCCGCTCGGCGCCCTCTGCGCCGAGGAGCTGGCCGTTCTGGTGCGTCGCATCTTCGACAGCTGGGATGCCACTTTCGAGGAGCTCGAGGTCCCGGATAGCTTTGCCCACACAGTGGGCGACCTGGGCGAGGCGCTCAAGGGCTTGTTCCCGGGGCTCGACATTAGCTACAGCGAGGACGTCTCCGTCTCCAGTGCACCGAGCGATACCGTCCGCACGCGCTACGGGTGGTTCCAGCGCTATGACGTGCTTCGTGATCTTTCGACCATACACGCTCACTGGGAGCAGGTTCGCGCGGGCAAGCGCCATCCGCTGCGTGCCGCCATCGACCGCATGCGCGAGCGGACGCTGCCCATCAAATGCCTAGAGACCGCGCTGGCCTGGGTCCTCTTTGAGGGTCTTGAGCTGGTGTGTTCGCAGTCTGCTCAGCTCAACGTTCTCGACTACCGCCTGCTGTATGTGGTGCTGATCGGCACGCTATATGGGCTTGATTTTGGCCTGGTCGCGGCATTGCTGGCGTCGGTGGGCCTGGCGGCGAGCTACTTTACCTAGTACGACCTCACCTTTCAGGGTCTGTTCTACGAGCCCTCTAACTGGCTGCCGTTTACCGCGTACTTTTTGGTGGGCGCCGTGTGCGGCTACGTGCAGCTGCGCAACAGCGAGGCGCTTAAGGTGGAGCGCGACGCGAACGAACTCATTCGAAATCGCAACGATTATCTTACCCGGCTCTATCGCGACGCCGTGGAGGACAAGCGCGCCTACAAGCGCCAGATCGTGGGAAGTCACGACAGCTTTGGCAAGTTTTTCGCCGTGGCGCAGGAGCTCGACGTGCTCAACCCGCGCGACATCTTCCGCAAGTGCTGCGAGCTGCTGGGCGAGCTTTTGGAGAACGACTCGGTGACGATCTATTGCGTCGCGGGCGGGTCGCGTGTGCGCCTGGTTGCGGCGAGTCCGGAGATTGCGTTCGATGTCGCCCGCTCGCTCTCGCTGCAAGAGTTCGAGCCCATTTTTGAGGGCGCGCGCTCGGGGCTGTGGGTCAACCGTGCGCTGACGCCGGGGCTCCCCATGTTTGGTTACATCGTCGAGCACGACGGGGCGCCTACGGTCCTGATTTTTGTGCGTGACCTGGCCGAGAGCCAAATGACGCTGTACCACCAAAACATCTTCCGCATTTTGTGCGGGCTGGTTGAACGCGCGCTGGTCCGTGCCTTTGATTACGAGGCCGTGACGCAGGAAAAGCGCTGCATAACGGGTACACGCGTGCTCAAGCAGGAGCCCTTTGCCCGGGAACTCGCAGCGGAGCAGGCGCTGCGCGACAACAAAATGGGGAGCTATTTGCTCCTGCGTGTGGTGCCGGGCACAGAGCCCGTGGGAGAGCTCGTCGGGACCATTGGTTCGGCGATTCGCGAGAGCGATGCGGCGGGGGTGGGCGATGGGGACACGCTCTACCTGCTCATGCGCCAAGCCCGCGATGAGGACCTGTGCGTAATTAGAGAACGCTTGGCAGCCAAGCAGATTGTCGTTGAGCCTGTTGATGGCGAGGGTGTTGTGGCGCTGTTGCAGCGCATCGCCCCTGCCGACCACGCCGACGAGGGAGATGTCGCTTGATCTCGCTTGTCGTTTCTGCAGCGCTGCTGCTGATCCATGCGCTGGTATGCCTCGTGCTGTGGACCCTCATGAAGCGGGGCCTGCTCCCGGTGCGCGGCCATATGCTCGCTGTTATGGTACTCGTGCCCCTGTGGGGTCCGCTGCTGGTGGTACTGCTATGCGCCCGAAGCTTGGTGTTTGGTGACGCGCTCAAGGACAGCACGCTGGAGTCGCTGCGCATTACTGATGACCTGCATCGCAGCATGTTGGTGCGGGGCCGCGAGGACGATGCCGGCGTGGTGCCGCTCGAGGAGGCACTGATCGTCAACGACCCGGGCGATCGCCGGCGCCTGATACTCTCCGTGCTCACCGAGGACCCGGATGTGTATCTGGCGCAGCTGCAGGCCGCCAAGCTCAACGACGATGTGGAGGTCGCGCACTATGCCGCGACGGCCGTGGCACAGATCTCCAAGGAGTCCGACCTTAAATTGCAGCAGCTGGAACGTGCCTTTAAGGCCGACCCGAATGCGCATAACCTCATCGCATACTGCGATTTTCTTGGTGAATACTTGGACTCGGGTTTGGCCAAGGGCCGCGTGGCTCAGATTCAGCGCCAGCAGTATGCGCGTCTGCTTGCTCGTCGCTGTAATCGCGAAGACTCCTTTGAGCTGCGCATTCGATATGCCGCGGCCCTGGCCAACACCGGACAGATCGATGAGGCGCAGGCCGTGACAAGCCAGCTGTTGCTTGACGCGCCCGAGAAACAGGACGTTTGGATGCTCTGCCTTCGTCTTGCCGTGATGCGTCGCGACGGTGACGAGATTCGCCACTTGATCGATGCGATCGACAAACAACATGTGTATTTGAACGCCAAGAACCGCGAGGAACTGGCATTTTGGCGCGACGGGGAGGAGGCCCGATGAGCGTAGTGAACCGTATTCGCGACCATGCCGGCCGCTTCCGCTGGATGGGCCTGTTTGTGGTGTGGGCGGCCTTTATTGCCATGGCTGCCGTGCTGTTTATCGAGCGCGCCGGTGTGCAGTACAGCGCCTGGCAGCACAAGTTGGGCATGCTTGCCGCCAACGACGCGGTGCCGGCCTCCTCGGCAATCTTTGGCCAAAAGCCAACGTGCCTGGTCATTACCGACTCGGGCCAAGCTGGTGTTGACGACGTTAAACGCCAGTTCGACCAGATTTTGTTGGACATGAAAATCGCCCACCGCGATGTGGATATCGCCAGCGACGGCGTGGACGCGATCCCCTCGCTCACTTCGTTCGATCGCGTGATATTGCTCATGCCGTCGCTCGATGGGCTCGGTACGCACTTGACCGACATTATGAGTTGGGTGAGCGCCGGTGGTTCGCTCATGCTGGGCATGACGCCGGATAACACCAGCTACCTGCAGGCCGTTGCCCCCAAGCTGGGTATCGATACCATGGGCTACGACTATGTGACGGCCGAGAGCATCGTCCCGAGCAAGGACTTTATGATTGGCGGCGGCCAACGCTATGAGTTGTCGAACCCCTTCGATTCATCGCTTTCCATCTCGCTGCGCGAGACGGCTCGCGTGTGGGCGACGACCGGCGATGCGGGCGCTCCGCTCATTTGGTCGAATGATTGCGGCAGCGGGCATACCGTGGTGTGCAATATCGGCATCTACGACAAGGTTATGCGTGGCTTTTACGCCGCGGCGATCAGCCTGCTGGGCGATGCCACAGCCTATCCGGTCATCAACAGCGCCGTGTTCTACCTCGACGACTTCCCCAGTCCCATACCCTCGGGCGACGGTACCTACGTCAAGCGCGACTACGGCCTTTCCACCGCCGACTTTTACGCCAAGGTTTGGTGGCCCGATCTGCAAAAGCTCGCGCAAAAATACGACATTCGCTTTACCGGCGTGATGATCGAGAACTACGAGGACGCGGTTGACCAGACTGAACCCGCGCGCCAGGCCGATACCACGCAGTTCCGCTACTTTGGCGGCATGCTGCTGCAGATGGGTGGCGAGCTGGGCTTTCATGGCTACAACCACCAGCCGCTGGCACTCTCGTACACCGATTACGGCAATCTGTACGACTATAAGACCTGGAAGAACAAGGAGACGCTCGTTGCTGCACTCGACGAGCTGATCGCCTTCCAGGACGACGTGCTGCCCAATGCCCATGGCTCGGTCTACGTGCCGCCGTCGAATATCCTTTCGGCCCGCGCTCGCAAGATTATCGGCACCGACGTTCCGCGCATCAAGACCATCGCCAGTACGTATTTTGAGGACGGCACCGACCTGCCGTACGTGCAGGAGTTTGGCGTGGCGAGCGATGGCATTGTGGAGCAGCCGCGTATTGTCTCGGGCGGCATGGTCGACAACGCCTATATGCGCCTGGCCGCCGTGTCCGAGCTCAACATGCACTACGTGAGCACGCACTTTATGCACCCGGATGACCTGCTTGACCCCGACCGCGGCGCCAGGCAAGGTTGGGAGGCCTACAAGGGCGGCCTGGTGGACTACCTGGATTGGCTCAGTGCCGCGGCTCCCGACCTGCGCAGCCAGACGGCCTCGGAGTGCTCGGGCGCGATTCAGCGCTTCTCGTCGGTGACGGTGGACGTGGATGCGAGCGAGGACGCCTGGACCGTGACGCTCGGCAACTTTTACGACGAGGCGTGGCTCATGTTCCGCGCCAACGATGGCGTGCCGGGGGCGGTCTCGGGCGGCGAGCTGACGCACCTAACGGGCAATCTGTACCTGCTCAAGGCAAACGACAAGACGGTGACGATCGAGCGCAAGGAGGGTGGCGATCGATGAGAATCTGCTTGGTGCTCGAGGGTTGCTACCCCTATGTGCACGGCGGCGTTTCCACCTGGATGCACGGCTACATTACGGCCATGCCCGAGCACGAGTTTGTGCTGTGGGTGATTGGCGCCCACGCCGAGGATCGCGGTAAGTTTGTCTACGAGCTGCCCGATAACGTCGTCGAGGTGCGCGAGGTGTTCCTGGACGACGCGCTGCGTCTCTCGGGCGAGCAGCGCGAGGCCAGCTTTGACGACCGCGAGCGTGAGGCGCTGCGCCGCCTGGTGTCGCTGTCCAATCCGGACTGGGACGTGCTCTTCGAAATCTTCCAGCGCCGCCGCGTGCATCCGCTCTCGTTTTTGCAGAGCCGTACGTTTATGGACATCTTCCGCGATGTGTGCCTGGCGGAGTACCCCTACATTCCCTTTGCGGACGCCTTCCACACCATGCGCTCCATGCTGCTGCCGGTGCTCTACCTGTCGGGCAGCGAGGTGCCGGTGGCAGACGTGTACCACGCCATATCGACCGGTTACGGCGGCCTGCTGGCAAGCCTGGGATCCAGCATGAACGACGCGCCGGCACTGCTCACTGAGCACGGCATTTACACCCGCGAGCGCGAGGAGGAGATCATCCGCGCCGACTGGGTGGTGCCGTCGTTTAAGGACCGCTGGATTCGCTTTTTCTACATGCTGTCCGAGGAGATTTATCGTCGCGCCTTTCGCGTGACGAGCCTGTTCCACAATGCGCGCAAGACGCAGATCGACATGGGCTGCGACGCGGCCAAGTGCTTCGTCATCCCCAACGGCATTCAGTTTGATCGCTTTAAGGACATTCCGCTTAAGCCCGACGATGGCTGGGTGGACATTGGCGCGGTGGTGCGTCTGGCGCCCATCAAGGACGTCAAGACCATGATCTACGCCTTCTTTGAGCTGCATGAGCGCCTGCCAAAGGTGCGCCTGCACATTATGGGCGGCGTGGATGACGAAGAATACGGCGCCGAGTGCCATGCGCTGGTGGAGACCCTGGGCGTGCGCGACCTGATCTTTACCGGCCGCGTGGACGTGGTCGAGTACATGCAAAAGCTCGACTTCACCATCTTGACGAGCATCTCCGAGGGCCAGCCCCTGAGCGTGCTGGAGTCGCTGGCCGCCCGTCGTCCCTGCGTGACAACCGAGGTGGGCTGCTGCCGCGAGCTGCTGGAAGGCGCCCTCGGCGATGACTTTGGCGTGGCCGGCTTTGTGAGCCCACCCATGTATCGCGAGGGCTTGGCCGATGCCATGGAACGCATGTGCGCGAGCCGTGCCCGCCGCCTGGAGATGGGGGAGCGTGGCCAGCGTCGCGTGGCGACCTATTACCTGCACGAGCAGATGCTCGCCAACTACCGCGCGCTCTACGACGAGACGGCTCGCGCGCATGACCTGCCGCGGAAGGAGGGGTAGCCCATGGCCGGAATTGGATTTGAGCTCAAGCGCCTGTTTAAGCGCAAGGGCCTCTTTGCCACCATGCGCGCCTATGGCTACGCCGGCATCGTGTGCACGGGTCCCATGCTGCTGGGCGTGCTGCTGCAGGTGGGCATTCTGGTGCTGTGCGACCTGTGGGGCATCGGTCCCGCCAACCAGGATCTGCTGGTGTGCATGGTGACCTATACGCTGCTGGCGTCGCTTACGCTCACGAGCTTTTTCTCCATGCCCGTCACGCGCTTTTTGGCCGACATGCTGTTTGCCGAGCGCGAGGAGGAGGTCCTGCCTTCGTTTTGGGGCTCTAACGCCATCATGCTGGTCGTGGGTACAGCGCTCTATGGCATCTTCTTGCTGTTCTCGGGCGCCACGCTGCTGCAGGGGCTGCTGTGCCTGTGGCTGTTCAACATTATGATCGTCAACTGGAACGGCATGAGCTACCTCACCGCCATCAAAGACTACCGCGGTATTCTGTGCAGCTTTGCGGCTGCCATTGGCGTGGCGTGCGCATGCGCCCTGTGCGCGCTGGCGCTGGGCCTGCCGCCGGTCGAGGGCCTGCTGGCGTCGATCGCCCTGGGCTACGGCGTCATGCTCGCTTGGGACGTGGTGCTACTGTACCGGTATTATCCGCAGAGCAATCGCAGCCCCTGGCTCTTTTTGCAGTGGCTCGACCAGTTTTTGCCGCTGGCGCTCACGGGTCTGTTTACCAACCTGGGGCTCTTTGCGCACTTGGTGATTATTTGGGCCGGTCCCATCGGCGTGCAGGTCAAGGGCTTGTTTTACGGTGCGCCCTATCACGACGTGCCGGCGCTCATCGCGTTTTTGACGATACTTGTCACGACCGTCAACTTTGTGGTGTCGGTCGAGGTGAATTTCTATCCGCGCTACCGCGACTACTACAGCCTGTTCAACGACGGCGGCGTAGTGGGCGACATTATGGTGGCCGAGGAGGAGATGCTCTCCACGCTCAATCGCGAGCTACGCTTTTGCGCGCTCAAGCAGCTGTTTGTGACGGCGGCGGTGATCTCGCTCGAGACCACGGTGCTCTCGGCCCTGCCGTTGGGCTTTAACAACCTTATGCACGGGTATTTCCGCACGTTATGCGTGGCCTATGGCCTGTATGCCGTGGGCAATACGGTGATGCTCATCTTGCTGTACTTTACCGACTACAAGGGGGCCGTGCTGGCCTCGGGCCTGTTTGCCGGTGTGGCCGGGCTGGCGACCGTCGTGTCGCTGTTTTTTCCGCAGCAGTTCTACGGCTTTGGCTTCTTGTTGGGTGCGGCGGTGTTTTTTGTCGTGTCACTGCTGCGGCTCGACACCTATACTGCCACCTTGCCGTACCGTGTCCTGAGCCGGCAGCCCATTGTGGCGACCGACAAGGTTGGCTGGTTTACCGAGCTGGGCCGACTGCTCGACCATGCCGAGCAGCGCTATGAGGAGAACCGCGAGGGCAGTGAGTCGCACGGCGCATTTGGGCGCGCGGTGGTCCGCGTGTATCGCAACCACTGGGGAGGTCCTGATGACCGATAGGATGATATCTCGTCGTCGCCTGATTGAGGTGGCTGCCGGCATGCTGTTGCTTTCGAGCTGCTCTGCGCAGGACGATTCCTCGACCAAAAAGGCCAAGAAGCAGGGCGAGATTAAAAAGGCCGAGGTGTCCGACCAGTCCAAGCACCTGCGCGATAGGGACGAGCTGTACGAGGTCTACGACGACTCGGGCATTGTGACCATGTACCTGACGGTCTCGCGCGGCAACAGCCCCGAGAACACCGACCATAGCTGGGCCGAGATCAACACGTACTCGGTCTACGACTACGCCGACATGGGTGTGACGCGCTACCAGGTTATGGGCTTGTTGCAGCCGGGCGACGATAAGGGCCCGGTGGCCGGCGAGGTGGGCTATGGCGAGGAAGCGCCCAACGCCACCGTGCAGGTGCGCGGCCAAACGTCGAGTACCTACACGCAAAAGAACTACAAGGTGGAACTCAAAAAGGGCAAGGGCGCCTGGCGTCAGCAGCGCTCCATTGCGCTCAACAAGCATATGGGCGAGGGTATGCGCTTTCGCAACAAGATGGCCTATGACCTTATTCGCGGCATTCCCCAGATGATGGGCCTGCGCACGCAGTTTGTACATCTGTGGGTGTGCGACCAGACCGAAAAGTCCAACGACACCTTCGAGGACTACGGACTGTTTACCCAGGTGGAACAGCTCAACAAGACGGCGTTGAAGGCACACGGGCTCGATAAGAGCGGGCATCTGTACAAGGTGAACAGCTTCGATTTCCATCGCTACAAGCAGACGATTAAGCTTGCCGATGACCCCGACTACAATCAGGCCGACTTCGAGGGCATGCTCGAAATCAAGGGCGATTCGAACCACACCAAGCTCATCGAGATGCTCGACGCGCTCAACGACGAATCGCAAGAGATCGACGACGTGCTCGACACTTACTTTGATGCCGAGAACCTGGCCTATTGGATGGCGTTTCAGATTCTGACGGGCAACTGCGATACGCAGAACCGCAACTGCTATCTGTACAGCCCGCTCAATTCCAACGTTTGGTACTTCCTGGACTGGGATAACGATGGCATGCTGCGCAAGCTCGAGCTGTCACTTACTGGGTTCTCGGACTACGCCAGCTGGGAGCGCGGCGTAAGCAACTATTGGGGCAACGTGCTGTTTAACCGCGCGCTGCGCAGCAAGTCGTTCCGCAGCGAGCTCGACCACGCCGTCGAGGACCTGCGCTCGTATCTGACCGAGGAGCGACTGTCCAAGATGGTCGAGCACTATCGTGAGGTCACCGAGCCGCTGGTGTTTGCGTCGCCCGATATCGCTAACCTGCCTGTGACCAAGGACGAATACGAGCAGATTGCCGCGGCGATTCCGGCCGAGGTCGAGGAGAACTACAAGAGCTATCGCGAGAGCTTTAAGAAGCCTATGCCGTTCTATATTGGCATTCCGCAGATCGAAAATAGCAAGCTGCGCATCGGTTGGGATACCTCCTACGATTTTGAGGCGCGTGACATTCGCTACACCGTGGAGCTCGCGCGCGACTACACCATCAACGATGTGGTCTTTAAGGCCGAGGACGTACTGCTGCCCGAGGTGACCTGTGATGCGCCCAATGCCGGCCAGTATTTTGTGCGCGTGCGCGCCACCAATGCGGACGGCTATACGCAGGATGCGTTTGACTACTACGTGACTGACGACGGCAAACAGTACGGCATACTGTGCTTCTACGTGCAGGACGGCGGCAAGGTCGTGGGGGATACGTATGAGGAGGGCTAGCGCGCTGCTTGAGCTCCTGGCGGCTCCGCCCGCACGCACCGCGCAGGAGCGCTATCGTCACGAGCTCAAATACCTTATCAACGAGGGCGAGCATGCCGCACTGGCCTGCCGCATGGCGCCGGTCTTTAAACTGGATAAGCATGCGCAGGCGGGTGGCTATACCATCCGCAGCCTGTACTTTGATGATTACCGCAACTCGGCGTACGAGGAAAAGGACGCTGGCGTTCTCATGCGCAAAAAGTATCGCGTGCGCATCTATAACGGCAACGACAAGGTGATTAAGCTCGAGCGCAAAAAGAAGTACGGCAGCTGGATCTACAAGGAGGACGCGCCGCTCACCCGCGACGAGTTCGAGCTCATTCTGGCGGGCGACTACGACTTTTTGCTGCGCAGTCCGCACCAGTTATGTCGCGAGTTCTACATCGAGTGCATCTGCAACACGATGCGGCCGCGGACCATCGTGGACTACGAGCGCGAGCCATGGGTGATGGACGAGGGCACGGTGCGCATTACGTTTGATAGCAATGTGCGCGCCGCGGTGGGAAGCTTCGATATCTTTGACCCAACGCTGCCCGCGCTGCCGGTGCTAGAACCTGGCAAGCTGGTGATGGAGGTCAAGTTTACGGAGTTTTGCCCGCAGCTGGTGCGCGATATGGTGCCACCGGGCGCCGCAGAGCTCACGGCGGTCTCCAAGTACTGCCTGTGCTACGAAAAGACCGCCTACCTGCGCGGATTTGATTATTGGAATCGGTCTTTGGGAACCGAGGGGATACTTAGCCATGAGCACCAGGGACTTTATTAAGAACTCCGTTCTGGAGGCGTTTGGTCAGGTCGACCCTGCTAAGATCGGCCTGTCGCTGTTCGTGGCGCTTGCCATGGGTATTTTGATCTACCACGTATACAAGCGTTTCTTTACGGGCGTGGTGTACTCGCGCAGCTTTGCCGTGACGCTCGTGGGCATGTGCGTGCTCACCTGCATGGTGACGCTCGCAATCTCGACCAACGTGGTCATCTCGCTCGGTATGGTGGGTGCTTTGTCGATCGTGCGTTACCGTACGGCGGTCAAGGACCCGCTCGACCTGTTGTATCTGTTCTGGGCCATTACCACGGGCATTACGGCGGGCGCCGGTATGTATGCGCTCGTGGGGCTTACTGCCGTGGTGATCGTGGCGATGATCGCGGGCTTTGCGGCGCACCAGGACAAGGCTCGCGTGTACATGATGGTGATTCACTATACGGGCCAGACCACGGGCGACGATATCGTGCGTGCCTTTGGCCGCACCAAGTTCACGGTGAAGTCCAAGACCATGCGCGGCGACAAGGTGGAGATGGCCGTCGAGGTGTTCTCGGACGGCGTTGACATGCCCTATGCGGACGCGATCCGTGCGCTCGACGGCGTAGAGGACCTCACGCTCATCCAATACAACGGCGAATACCATGGGTAAGATGGCATAGCTTTTTTGAGCTGGTCTTCGCCCGGGTCTAATGGGCCATTACCTGCTTTGCGCCATTAACGGAAGTGAAATCCAATACAATTCCGTAAGAACAAACGAAATGATGCCGAGCATCAAGGAGCGGACATCTGGCCAGGCATCACATACGAGACATGCGCCTGGAAGCGCGACCCCGACGACCTGGCGCTCATCCCCAAGAGCCGCAGGCACAAGATGCTGCCGACCTACGAGGCGGCGGTTCCCGCCAGCGTCGCCGACCGTGCGGCCCGCAATCTTATCGAAACCGCTTGCGAGCGGGGTATCCTCGCGAGGATGGGGAACGCGAGGCGAGGTGCTTTCGATTAGGCTTCCGGCCTGATCGCCGTGCTCGAGGAGGCCTCTCGCAAGAAGAGCTGGCCATAA